>OIWT01000079.1_pt1 | contig 130000 bp, 119 predicted proteins | sample 1587701 | NCBI WGS metagenome assembly OIWT01 (sample SAMEA3888904, study PRJEB22519) | human gut metagenome | biome: human gut; feature: human-associated habitat; material: faeces | place: Denmark | collected 2009
TATATTCTTCACTGGAAAGAAGATCTTTTACTTTTGCTTTCTGTTCAAGCCAGTGCCCGTTTCTTTTTGGACAGCCCCGTAACTTCGAAGCCGGCGTTCTAAGCAGCAACAAAGACTTCGTAAAAAACGCTGCCGAACAATTCGACAGCGTCTGGATGGGAGCCCACTGCAACGGATGCAGGCGGAAGGAGTTCTGTGGAGACCCGATAGCTTAATTTTCCCCCAAATATTATTTATTCATGGTATAATTAATAGAAATCTAACAAAGGAGAATGCTCCATAATGCATATTCTACTAAACCAAATTTTACACCTTACTGAAGATGAAATTCAAAAATCGAATTTAATATGACAGAAGGTAGTGGTGGAGATTCATATATTGACCTTTGGTTAGAACATTCTGAAAAAGATAAAACTGCTGGTAAATGCAATGAATGTTCTTTCTGGGGATGGTATGGAAATAAGAGAAATTTTTATCCTGGTAATATTGTTTTCAGCTTTGTTAGATTAAAAACAGATGAATGGCTGTTAATCTCTGTAGCTGAAATAGAAGATGTACCAGAGAATAGTAGAGCTAGTGTAAAGATTTGTAAAAAATATTCTTCTTTATTTGGGCGATTAATTATAAAATGTGAAAAAGGAAATACTTTTTCACGTTATGTTTTTAATTTAAGTAATTATCTTGAAAAAGCAATTGTCAAAGAAATATTACCTTGTTTATATAGTGGAGAAACATTTGAAGGGTATGACAAGGTAAATTTACCATATCGTAAGCTAAACGATATATTTAATGGGAAAATATTACCTTCTTATTATGAAGCTCTTCAAAAGATTCTTGGAGTCTATTGTCTGACCGATACAAAGACAGGAAAGCTCTATATAGGGGTTCCTCGACAGGTTCTGGAGGTGTTGCTCAGCGTTGGGGAAATTATCTAGATAGTCGGCATGGTGGAAATGTTAAATTGATTGAGCTATACGAGAAAAAAGGAGCTGACTATTTTGAAAAATACTTTACTTTCACTTTATTGGAATACTTTTCCTTATCATATGATCCAGAAAAAATTATAGAAAGAGAACAGTATTGGAAACATTGTCTAAATACAATTGAGCATGGCTACAATGATAATTAGATATTCTTTATCGAATGTGTATAAAGGCTGTAAACAGAAGAATCTGTCGCGAGAGTTTACGGTTGTTACACATTATTAAGCTTTATATCAGAAATTGTAATAAAAGGAGCTTTTATGTCTGAAAACAAAATAGATTTGAAGTCTGTAAAAGAACTTCTTGGAATGCATTTTTTTATTCCAAGTTATCAGAGGGGATATAGATGGACAAAACAACAAGTTCTTGATTTGCTTAATGATATCAAGGAATTTGCAGAAAAGAAAAAAGATGAATATGAATTTTACTGTGTACAACCTCTCGTTGTAAAACTAATGGACAATAAAGAAAAGGAACAAAATAATCTAAATACAAATGAAGATTGGTATGAAGTAATTGATGGGCAACAGAGATTAACGACGATTTATTTAATACTAGCTTCTCTTAAAGAAGCTATTGAATTATTAAGCTTACCTACTGATTTATATGAACTTAAATTTCAAAGAGAAACAGAACAAGTAAAAGTTACAAATTATCTAAAAAATATTTCAAAAATTACCGAAGCAGATGACTCGCATATTGATTATTCTCATATGAGTACAGATTTCCTAACCATAAAACAGTGGTTAAATGGTGGTAATTGCAATAAAGGAGATTTCTGTAATGCTTTGTTAAAGTATGATCTTGATGGTAATATAGAGAATCCTAGAGATAAAGCTAACAATGTCAGATTCATCTGGTATGAATCAGTTAATGAAGACCCTATAGAAGTTTTTACTCGTTTGAACATAGGAAAGATATCACTTACAAATGCTGAACTTATCAAAGCTTTATTTTTAAATCGCTCAAATTTTGGAAATGAAGATTTTGAACACTTAGAACTCCGACAGAATGAAATAGCCAATGAGTGGGACGATATTGAATACACCTTACAGAATGATGATTTTTGGTTATTTCTACACGAAAAGGGATATGACAGGCCTACTAGGATTGACTTTATTTTTGATTTGATATGCGAACAAAAGTCTTTAGGCGATTTTAAAAATATTGGAAATGATGATTACAAAACTTTCCGATATTTTTATGAATACTTTAAAACCAAAAAAAACAAACAAGATAACCTTGAATTATGCTGGAATAAAGTCAAATCCTATTTCCGAACATTTAAGGAATGGTTTGATGACTTGGAACTATATCAGTATGTTGGTTATTTGATTCATCTTGGAGAGCGACTGGATAAATTATATAAAAAGTGGGAGGGAGCTGAATCAAAAGTAGCATTTATTGATTATCTGAAAAATAATATAAAAGGTAAAATACAGTTATGTAAAGATTTATCAAAACAATATGAACTTCCTGGCTGTCCTAGCAAAACAGTATGTAAACCTCTTTTATTATTACATAATATAAAAGCCACAATAGATCAAAATAATCAATTATCAAAAAAGGAAGAATACAAATTACCTGTTTTTTACAAATTTCCATTTCATCTTCTTAAAAAAGAAAACTGGGATGTAGAGCACATTGATCCAGAGACTAAGAATGAACTTAAAGACGAAAAAGATCAGAAAGAATGGCTTAAATATTCATATTTAGGATTAAAAACAAGTTTATCTGAGGACTTAAAAGAAAAAATAAAGGCATTTTTGAAAAACGAAGACGGGAGAGAATCATTTGGGGCACTTTATTCTGAAATAGAAAAAATTAATCATTCAGAACCATGGAATGATCCAGAACATGACAAAAATAAGATTTGGAATTTCGTTTTACTAGATGCTGGTACTAATCGAGGATATGGAAATTCCATTTTTGCTACAAAACGAAGTTGTATTATCGGAAAAGACCAAGGTAAAACATATTGTGTTAACGATAATTTGGAAATAGGCTCGAAAAATGGTTCAATAGCTTTTGTTCCTCATGTTACTAAAAATGTTTTTATAAAATATTACAACACAACAGTAAATAACCTTCTTGAATGGAGCGAAAGTGATGCAAAATATTATAAAGAAAACATTTTTGATGCTCTAAAAGAATTTGATGTTATTGATTCACAAACTATTAATGATGGAGATAATAATGAGTAATAATATAAAAGCTATAACTTTCTGGAACTTTCTCAAAAATAATGTAGTAGAAATTCCAATAATACAAAGAGATTATGCACAAGGACGACTTGGAAAGGAACATTTAAGGAAGGTGTTTTTAGGAAACATAAAGAAAGCCTTAGATACTCAAACGTCACTCAAATTGGATTTTGTTTATGGTGCTACTGAAAATGGAAATTTAAATCCATTAGATGGTCAACAACGACTTACTACTCTTTGGCTCTTACATTGGTACATAGCCCTAAGATCAAAGAAATTAAATGAACTTACTAATGAGAATGGTATTGATAAAGAAAAAGTATGCGATAGGCTAAGAAAATTTACATATGAAACACGTATTTCATCACGCGAATTTTGTAAAAAATTATGTGATTATACATGTTTTCAAAACTATGAAAGCAACAACATTGTTCAATTTATAACTAATCAAACTTGGTTCTATTCAGCATGGAAGCAGGATCCTACTATACAATCAATGTTAAGAATGCTTGGTGGTACAAAAATCCAAGATAAAACTGGTGAAGATATTATTGATGGAATTGAGGAACTTTTTAATGATTCAAATGAAAATGATTTTAAAAGGTATTGGGAAACTTTAACATCCGATGACACTATTATATTTTATAATTTGCCACTTGAAAATTTTGGGCTTTCAGATGATTTATATATCAAAATGAATGCCAGAGGAAAACCTCTAACAAGTTTTGAAAATTTTAAAGCAGATTTAATCGGTTATATTACAAAACAATCTGAAGATGAAACATTCGATAGCGTAACAAGGGAAGAGTGGAAGCAATTATTAAATCCTTATTCTGGAATACCAATAAAATTAGATACAGATTGGACAGAGCTTTTTTGGAAGAATAAGTCGAAAGGTATAAAAATAATTGATGATACTGGAAATGAAGATTTTGTTAAGGACAAGCAGATTGATGAAATCTTTTTTGCCTTTTTAAATAGATTTTTCTGGAACGAATTATTCATTACAAAAAAAGATGAATCTACTGATGAATATGTACTAGATATTGGAAAAGGAGATGAAGGGGCTACACTAGAAAATAACAATATGTCATATAGATATTTAAATGACTCAAAGAATCGTAATTCAAGTGATTATGACATAAGAATTGCATATAAAGGATTAAACGTCTATAGGTATTACAATGGTATTCCCATAAATCTATTTTATAAATTGCGAAGGGTATTAAATAATTTTTCAAAAATTCAAAAAATACCAAGTTGTTCTTGGGATAATGATTTTTGTTTTATTCCGAAATATATTGAAGAAAATTCCAGCAATATTGAAATAATAAATAATGCAGATGAAAAAATACTAAAGATAACATCACTTAATCAGGTACAAAGACTGGTTTTCTTTTCAATTTGTAAATATTTTGATCATGATGAATCTGTCATAGACAATCTATCATCATTAAATTGTTGGTTGAGAGTTGTAAGAAATTTAATTTCAAGTGAATATCATACAGGACGTTCTCAGATTCGTAGTACTCAAGCAATGCGAGCGGCCATAAAGTTTATAGATGAACTTGACAGTCATAATGTTTATAATTCTCTTATAAATTATGATATAGAGAAATTGAAAGACACTGATTTTGATGAAAGATGTAAAGAAGAAATCATAAAAGCAAAACAGATTCTAGATGAAAATGGGAATCTTCGTAAATACCAAGGCTCTTGTAAAAATGAAAATGGACAAACTTATGAAACATGGGAAGAAATTATCACTGTGGTTGAGAACCATGATTTTTACAAAGGTGGGATTAGATTCCTCTTTATTGATGATAGTAATAATATTGATTGGACAGATTTTGATCAGAAATGGCAAAATGTAAAAGTCCTCATTCCTTCAGATGAAAGTAAACGCCATACGATAAAATATCTACTTCCATATCTAGATGATAGTGAGATTAAATCTATTTTTAGTAAGAGAACATTTTCTAATAAAAATGCTAACTTGAGACTTCTTCTATGGGAATTCCCTTCAAGAGTGCATAATTATCTCATGCAAAATAACGAAAATAATAAAAACTCATTATTACATTCTGATATGGAAATTCTTTGCGAAAAGCATCCCGATTATTGGATACATAAAAAATGGGAAGAAGGGGTAGATGTTTTGTCAAATTATCAAAACAAAAGTGGATATTATAAGTATTACTCATATGTAGTTGGATGTGATAGTCTTATAAAATACTTAAAGATACTAAAAGAAACAAAAGAGGTTACAATTCACAAACCCAATAACGAATCAGAAAACAAATGGAAAGGATTATTTATTGATTTTTCATTCAAAAATAGGAATTTCCGTTGGCAATTGAATAACCAAATTGAATCTTATGATGATAAATGGAATAACCTTATAGATAAAGGGTTTCATTTTGATGGAAATGATCCAAATTCTCTTATTCAAGGACTCGAATCGTTCTGTTCTGATTCTATTTAATGGGTGACTATTGTAGTTTCGTCTATGACAAGACTCACCGCACTCACCCACTTCCCGTTCTGTCGCTCAAATATCGTAATATTATCAACCGGGAAGTCTTCCACTAGTTTCAGCTCATTCATAACCTGCAACGCAACTGTCATAACACCCTCCGGAACGTCTCTATTGGCTACGGTTAAGTGCGGCGCAAAAGGCCTTCCATCCTTCTTTGTACACCCAGGTGCCGCTTTCACAACTGCCCCATACACAACATCCCTAAGTGCAATCCACTTTTCATCAGTAACAACTTTTGCAAAAAGTGTTCTATCTCCGAATGCATCAAAGTTATCAATATGACCGATAAAACCTAAACCTTTTGGAAGAACTTCTTTTTCAATTGCACGAGCCAGGTCTGCTGTTGAAAATTCTTCCGGCAATCTGAATGGAGGAACAAGAGTCACATGAATTGGAGTTGCATGGCCGGATTTACAGCCGTAAGCTTCCCTCATATATCTGCGACAGTCTTCTAGCGTGAGCGTAATGTCATCTGGTAAAAGTACACCGATAAAATGAGTCTGCTGAGGAAAGTTTGATCTGTCACGGTTATTATTTCTATTTTTCATTTTTGCCTTAAAAGTTTCCGCAGTTCCAGCCCCAGTTGGATGTTCCCCAATAGGATATGTAAACGGCATTACCAGGAATACCAAGTTCTTTTTCCAGAATCTCACAGACTTTTGCGGTCATTTTGTCACTTGCTCCGGCATCATTTTACTTCTACATAAGCACCCTTATCAAGTTTGTTTCCGCTAAAATATAAATCCTGATTATCGATAAGATTAATCATCAGGTAAGATTCTGGCTTTCCGATTATACTGATAGCCTTTCCAAATTCGGCTTTCAAAACATCTCTTTTTTCTGCAGGTAACTGCATAGTCACCTTAGCTTCAATCATTGGCATGATTTATTCCTCCTATTTCTCTACCTTTCCTTTATAATCCAAAATTCCGCCAAACTCAATAAGATTAGTATAACCTAATTCCAGAAGTGTCTGGGTTGCGATTTTGCTTCTTCTACCGCTTCTGCAGTAAATCAGAATCATCTGGTTTTTATCAGGAAGCACTTTTGCGGCTGTTTCTTCGGTAATTGTCTCCATAGTGAGCAGTACAGCTCCTGGAATGTGACCGGCTTTGTATTCGTCATCGTGGCGGACATCTACTATAATTGCATCAGGATTGTTCTTTGCAATCTCGATTCCTTCTGACATCGAGACCATTTTATAAGTCATTGGTGCACCTCCTGCAATATACACATCATTTGCCAGTGCAATAAGTTTTTCACTGTCAGCATTTTTTTTCATACTCACACTATAAGTCAGATTTGAAGCTTTATTCTGCCATAAGCAGATTCCAACGACTTCTCCGACTTCAGTTATCTTCCATTTTGCAATTCCTGCATTTTCCCCAACAGTACATGGAGTTTCATTCGGCCAGTTATAGTAAAAACCAGATATATCTTCTGATTCGGCATCTCGTTTAATTCTTGCAGTACATTCTGCTTCATTCAAGATAAAATCCATCTGTGCAAGATTTCCGGATACTATTGAATAGCGGATATTTTTAGCATCGTCTGGAACTGCAAATTTCACATTCAATTCTTTTGCAATATCTTCGGCAGTTGATTCCTGAACTGGATTAGGCAGGCCTATAGTCTTATTTGCAGCAGTATTAACAGCTGATTTCTTTCCAGAGCAGCTTACAAGTATCATTATAAATATAGAAATCAAAATAAGTGTCTTTTTCATCTTCGCCTCACTGCCCTCCATATTATCACACTGTGGTGCCAACGAGCGACACTCTTTTTAAATAAACTCCGCCGTTGTCTTTTAGCCATTTATTACAGCGTTTATAATCAGGGAACACCCGGTCAATTTCTGCGTAAAACTCTTTTGAGTGATTCATGTGCCGGCGGTGACAGAGCTAATGTACCACCACACTATCCATAATTTCTGGCGGCATTATTACCAGCAGGCAGTTGAAATTAAGATTCCCATCGACCGAACAACTTCCCCATCTGGAAGACTGAAGTCTGATTGCAATACGGCCATAAGTCACCCCAATCTTGTATGCCCAATATTCTACCCTCTGTGGAATTATCTTTCGGGCCTGCTTTTTTATCTGTTTAATTTCATCTGCAGAAAGAAGTCCGAGCGACTCTGCTTTTTCCTCTTCCATATTCTGTTTTTCCAGATACTTTGTAATCCAGTCCTTTTTAGAAAGAAGAAATTCCTGCACCGTGCATTCTGTTGTTCTATAAGGAGCTTTTACGAGAACACGGTTGTCTGTCATCACACTGACAGAAATTGAGCGTCGTCGGGATTTTTGGATTACATAAGTAATTTTCATTTGCTGATAATCGTCTACTCCATATTCTTATAAACTTTATCAATTGCTTTTATCTCATTCTTAAGAGATTTGTTTACAGCGCTTTTATTAAAGTAAGTAATGTCCAGATCTTTTAACCCCAGCCATTCAGAGTAATCTTCACCTGATTTCTTTTCAAACGCCTTAACACAGTCCGACATTGATCCAACACACCAACATCTTCAATTATTCCAAGTCCTTCGCCATCAAGAATCAGAGGAGAGACTTCTTCATAAACTTTATCATCAATGATTTCTTCAAGGCGGATAGGGAGAGTCCAGCCGTCTCCAAAATCATAAGCAAAAGTAATCGTATCCACCGACACTTCCTGTACAGCTGCGCCCAGTTCTGCGACAAAATCATCGTCGCCGTCCTTCTCAACAATATTTATTTTTGCTGTCGCTCCGTCGGCAATGTCCGTTACGTCGGCGCAAAGAAAGACTTCATCGCCTACAAGTGCCTTCGTTATTGTCCTGCCGTTTTCATCTTCCCAGCGCGGGCTTGTGATTGACGGAGTTTTTTCAGCAGATGAGTTTTCTGAATTGTCCTGACTTTCTGTCTGGTTTCCACTGCCTGCTGATGAGGCTATACTTGCCTATGATTCTGCGCTCTGTCTGTCTATCCGTTCCCTGTCGATTGCGCTTATGCTTCTGTTGTTGCTTACTCCGCAGAAGTTCCTTTTCAGCTGGCATGTTGTGAAGTATCCGTCCTGTGCGCTGAGGCTATGCTCGACAGAGTAGACAAGATACTCGCCGTTGCTGTGCTTTCCAAGGTATTTCACCGTGAGCCTGTTGCCCGGCCTTATGCGGCAGTTTCCTTCCGTCTTTGCCTCGCAGCTCTGGAACTGCAATGACCTGCCCAGAAGAACGCTCCTTGCCACCTCCATGGCGTCCTTCTCGTCTGTGAAACTGCTGGAGCTGAGCTGCCCGACCTTGTGGGGATCATAGCCTTTCGCATTGTCCTCCCAGCAATATTCTCCGCCGATTTTCAGAGGCACATCCTTCATTGTTGCTGTCGCCGTGAAGCCAGAGCATTTCCTCATGTCCCATCCTGTCGCTGTTACCGCGGAAAGCTGTGCGGCAAGGTCTGTTCTTGTCCTTGCGCTGATTATTGTTTTTCCCCATTCAAGGACAACATCATCGTCTGTCGGTATTATCTCTGTCTTTACATGGACAGTGTTTCCGTGGCAGTAGACTGACTTTCCGTATTTGCCCGCCAGATACATTATGTAGCCATAGTCCGTGAAATTTTTCTGCTCGATATAATTGTATTCAGAGCCGAACTCCTCCACGTCGGCACTATATCCCTGATTATGCCTGCCGGTGTCTTGTGCTCAAACGATGCGCATTTTGTTCCCTTGTTTAGCCTGTGGAGCTTTGAATGCATTTTTACCTCCATCAGGGGAGAGCTGTATTCATCAAGACGGGGCGAAAATCCTGTAACATCTCCGGCAAAAACCTCATGGACGTCATCTTTATATCCAAGGTGTATTGAGACCTCGCTTCCTATTGTGAATGTGCCGTCGTTGCAAAAGTCCAAAGGTGAACTTCCGAACAGGAGGCTCGCAGTCCCGGCAAAGTCCAGCCTGTCATGTATGTAGATTCTTCTTAGCGCGCCCTCGTAGCCTGTGCCAAGCCTCACTCCGTCAACATACGCTATCCAGACCGGCGTAAGTGTTCTGTTCTCAGATGTCATCTTTGGTTACCTTAGCCGTGATTATACCATATTTTCTTTTTATAGTCTTTGTAGAATTGGGCATTGCATGCATACTTCGCATGAATCAAAGTTTATTCCTTCTTAACGAACGTGCTAAAAATAAAAAACAGCAGGTTTAATTTCAAGCTTTATTTTTGTTATCACAGGGCAAACGCATTATAAATAATTTAAGTAAAGTTTGCGCGAAGGAACGGTTCCTGGGGCAAAAACACTCTGATTGTTGCGACCGCGTGAGCGCTCAATTCTATAGTTATTTTGCAACAATCAGCGTGTAGCGCATTATTGCGCGATTTTGAATCAGGAAACCGTGACTAGGAGCCAGTTTTATGCTGAATACATTTATAATGCGTTTGCCCTGTTTGTTATCATCATCAATCTTTATTTATTCTTACTTTTTATGCTATAATCTGCACATGGAAAAAACAATTCTTATTGCTGGAAAAAATATGCCGGATGCAGGAAGCTTTACGGACGGAGTTGCTTTTTCGGGCAGAAACATAATAATAACCGGACCGCAGACAGATGAAGTTCAGCCTATAAAAAAACTTACAATTGCAGAACGCAAGGCAAATCAGGCGGCTTACGAAGAAGAAAAAAATCTTGAGGCAAAATCTGGAATCTGCACAATTGAATGGAACAAATCGTCTCCGCTTTCGGCACGCTCTCTTGTGCTTCAAACGCTTACAATATTCAACAGAATGGATGAAGCGGTTCTTTACTTTGATGAAGAATGGTTTGCTTCCAAGGCTGAAAAAATGGACAGCGAGGAAATTGCGCGTGGCTGCGACGAAATGATTGCAGGCTACCAGTATCTTGCGCTGGAAATAATTTCATCTTTTCAAAAAAGAGATGCTTCGGAAGGTCCTGGAACACTTGTCTTCCTTTTAAAGGAAACTCCTTCAAGAATAGACGTGCTTCATTCCCCGGCTCTAAAAGACGGACTCAGCGCAATTGCTTCCCCTTTGGTTTCAGCAGGAAAAGCCGCATTCGCTTCATTTGCTGAAAATCTTGCGGCGGTTTGCAACGATTCAATTTTTGTGAATATTGTTTTAATCCGCGGAGACAATTCAATGGAAGGATTCCGGCGCGATGACGAAACTGGCAGATGGCTATGCACATACTTAAACTCAATGGACGCTTCAAAATCAGGCAAAAAAGCCCAGTGGGTAAAACCGGGAGCAAAGCCTTCAAGCGGATTCAAACTTTTTAAAAGGTAAGCATATTAATAGATGGAACTTGATTTTTTAACAGAAAGCATTATAAAAGTTGCCGCAGGCGCTGTGTGCGGCGGTCTCCTTGGACTTGAGCGCAAAAGCCACAATCAGGTAATCGGAATGAGAACTTTGATTCTAATCTGTGTCTCTTCAACGTTGCTTTCGATTCTTTCTGTTTACATGGCAAAGGCGGAAGGTTTTATTGCAGCTGCAAAAGGAGATCCCACAAGGATTGCGGCTGGAGTTGTGAGCGGAATAGGCTTCCTTGGCGGTGGAGCAATAATGAAGCAAGGGCTGAACATAAAAGGCCTTACTTCTGCGGCGATAATCTGGACTGCATCAGCGTTCGGGCTTGCGATTGGAGCCGGGCTTTACATTCAAGTGGGAATCGCGCTTGCAATGGTTCTGTTTCTTCTTATGCGCCTTGAAAAACTTGAAACAAAATGGTTTCCGGCTGAAAAAACAAAAAGCCTTCACTTGTGCTTTGAAAACGACTCTCTGGACATGGAAAAACTGCGCAAAACAATCACAGCGCACGGACTGATTGTGGCAGACATGAACATGAGCCGCATTATAAAAACAAAGCAGATAATCCTGCACTACCTTGTAAAATCTCCTACAGAATACGATTTTTCCGTGCTTATAAAATCTCTTGAAGAGCTAGGAAATTTAAGTGAATTTTCAATAACAGACTGAAGGAATACTTCCTAAGAACCGTAGCGATACTTCCTAAGAGGCTGAGTAATACTTCCTAAGACCCTAAGGAATACTCTCTAAGGCTCTTAGGAATATTCACTTCAGGTCTTAGGAATACTTACTTAGGGCTTTAGGAATACTCACTTAGCCTCTTAGGAAGTATTCCTTCAATAATCGTTGAAATTGCATAAAATTAACTATAAAATAAAATCAGATAAGTCAATCCTAAAACTGAAGTTTTAATTTTAACTTTTTACAGGAGATAAAATGCTTAACATAAACAACAACACATCAAATATAAAACGCGAAATCCTTGTTAGAATCGCAAAGCTTCAGCTTCAGGGAAAACTAGAAGAAGGCGTGCATTTTATTCCGCGTGAAATGGCTCCCAGAGACAAGCCGCCTTTAAGGTGCTGCATTTTCCATGACCGGGAAATTCTTCGCATGAGAGTTCTTGCCCGCATGGGAATTTCAGTTGAAAACATTGACGAAGAAGCGACGCTCGGCTCTTTTGCAAAACAGGCATTGGAACGTGAAAAACCAACCTGGCCAATGCTTACAGTTCTTGACGAAGCCTGCAACGGCTGTGTAAAAGCGCACTACATGGTTACAAACGCCTGCCAAGGATGCTACGCACGCCCCTGCATGGTTAACTGCCCGCGCAAGGCAATCACCGTAGACAGAAGGGCGACTATAGATGAAAAGCTTTGCATCAACTGCGGAAAATGCATGGAAAACTGCCCTTACCACTCAATTATAAAAATTCCTGTTCCTTGCGAAGAAGCCTGCCCGGTTGGAGCAATTTCAAAAGACGAAAAAGGACACGAAAAAATCGACTATCACAAGTGCATTTTCTGCGGAAACTGTATGCGTGAATGTCCGTTCGGCGCAATGATGGACAAAAGCCAGCTTGTTGATGTAATAAAGCACATAATGAACTGCAAGAAAGTTGTTGCCCTTTACGCGCCTTCTATTGCGTCCCAGTTCAAGGTTACACCAGGCCAACTTGAATCTTCTTTGATTGCGGCGGGATTCAACCGTGTATGGGAAGTTGCAATCGGTGCTGACATCTGCGCCGACAACGAAGCTCGAGAATTTGAAGAGCGAATGGCACGCGGAGACAAAATGATGACAACTTCATGCTGTTCCGCTTACGTCCGCGCAGTTCATAAACACGTTCCTGCTCTTATCCCATGCGTTTCTGAAACAAGAAGCCCCATGCACTACACTGCGGAAATCGCAAAAAAAGCCGACCCTGACTGCATAACGGTTTTTATAGGACCTTGCCTTGCAAAAAAACGCGAAGGATTCGATGACGACCTTGTTGACTATGTAATAACTGTTGAAGAAATTTCGGCCTTGTTTGAAGCGCGTGAAATAAATGTTGCGGAAATGGACAAGCGGCACGAAACAATAATTCCTACAGCCAGCGGAAGAAATTTTGCGCGTTCAGGCGGCGTAATGGAAGCTGTTGCGCTCCGTTTAAAAGACAAATCCATTCTGCGCCCCGCAAAAATCAACGGACTTAGCAAAGCCGGAATGAAAGTCTTAAATGCTTATGGCCTTATAAATTCGGGAAAAATTCCTGCAAAGCCAGACACCCCGAACCTCATTGAAGTAATGTCTTGCGAAGGCGGATGCATAGCAGGCCCCTCTGTAATCACAAATGTAAAACAGGCCGAACTTCAGCTAGAAAAATATGTGCAGGACGGCTCTGCAAACACAATAGACGAGCAGGAAAAATAGTGCAAAATTGGAGAATATTTTATAAATAAGGTAGAAATAAAAATAGGAAATACTCAGAAAACAGTTACTATTGTTTCTCGAAATTCAAGAAAATCAATCTCTGAAAATGATTCAGAAATGGACAAAAGAGCTGCTTATGCAGTAAAAGCCGCAATAAAAAAAACAAAGGTTTGCAAAAAACCTGTAGCAAAATATGATGTCGTTCAAAAAAAAGCGTATATCGAATATGCAAATGGAACAAAAAAATATCTTTAATAAAAAGAATAACCCATAAATTCCGGCGGACCAGTTGACAGTACCCCCCCCCGTGGTATTATGCCCCAGAAACTATTTTACTGGAGGCAGTATCATGAAAAAGGCTGTAAAAACATTTTTTGCTTTAGCGGCAATTTCTTTGGCACTCTGCTCGTGCTCAGATTCTGGAAGCAGCGGAAGCGATGGCGACAGTGGAACTGAAAACCGTGTTCTTGATTTGAGAATTCAAAACGGCGGAGTTGCCCGCTGGATTGAAAAGGAAGTATCTGGAACTTACGAGGCAGAAACAGATCTTGTTAAAGTAACCGCGGAATCTGACGGAATGCACTTTACAATTAAAAATCCGGCAACTTTAGCAGGCAGCGATGAAAAATATCAAAGTGGCTGCAACTGGATTGGCGTTTACCGCTTGGAAACTATCGGCGGCAAGGAAATTCAAACCACTTTGGCACGTTTAGATAAATCACCATTTGATTCTGCATATAAGGACGAAAACGGTCAATGGTGGCCTAAAACTCCTGATGAATCCATATCTTTTGTCTATCCATTATGCGAAGCCGGTGAACAGTATAAATTCAAAGTTCAGATTGAGCCTTTAAAAGGAGCAGGCGAAAGTCTTGTACGTGAAAATGGCTATTTCCATTATCTTACTTTAACTGCAAAAGGCGGAATCGGCGACATTGACTATTCAAACTTAAAAAACGGCGAATGGGCATTTGCATCTTACAGCGACAACAAAGCAACAGTCTGGATTGAAAACGTAATTCCTCCGCAGGACAGCGTTGTAAAAAATGTAGGAACTTATATCGATATTTTCTATGGCAACAAAGAATGGATAAGCGGAGAAACTGACTGGTACTGCTTATATGAAAATCCTAGCGCAGTTGAAAAAAATGTTTCATTTGAATTGAAAAGCGATTTTGGTCTTCAATCAATACAAAACTATTCTAACACATTCTTTGCGCAGTACACTTTTACATTTGAAGTTCCTGACTGTCCGCAAGTATCGCAGTGGCGCACAGTAACACTTGAAAGCGACCTTGTTTCTTTAAATTAAATCCAATATAAAAAATAAACTTTGGGCTTCCGTATTCCGGGAGCCTTTTTTCATTATGACACTTTTGCATTTTATGTCTAACACTTCACTAAAAATCAGATTTGTGTTAAAATTGTAAAATATTCAAAAAATTCAGTTTGTGTAAGGATTACAAGATGAACAAGATTCTAGAAAAACGGCAGCTTTCAGAAACCGTTTACTACATGAAGTTTGAAGCCGCGGACATTGCAAAGAACCGCAAGGCAGGACAGTTCCTGATTGTTCAGTACGATGATGAAATGGGAGAAAGAATTCCGCTTACAATCGCAGATGCAAACGCAGAAGAAGGCTGGGTTGCAATTGTTTTTCAGGCTGTTGGAGCAGGCACAATGAAAATAGCGCGCCTTAATCCGGGCGACTATCTTGCGGCGGTTCTTGGTCCTTTGGGAACTCCGTCTAAAATAGAAAAATACGACGCTCCAGTTCTCTGTGTTGGCGGCGGAATCGGAACAGCTCCTCTTTATCCAATCGTTCAGGCCTTAAAGGCAGCCGGAAACAAAGTAATTGTTGTAATCTGCGCGCGCACAAAAGACCTTCTGATTTTTGTTGATGAAATGAAAGCAATCGCAGATGAAGTTATAATTATGACTGACGACGGAAGCGCAGGACGCCAAGGAGTTTCCACAGTTCCAATCGAAGAGCTTTGCCAGTCGCAGACTCCTCCAGCAGAAGTAATTGCAATCGGTCCTCCAATAATGATGAAATTCGTATGCGCCACAACCGCAAAGTACAATGTAAAAACCACAGTTTCGCTCAACACAATTATGATTGACGGAACAGGAATGTGCGGTGGCTGCCGTGTAAGCGTAGGCGGAAAAATCAAATTCGTTTGCGTTGACGGTCCCGACTTTGACGGACATCAGGTGGACTGGGCAAATATGATGACGCGCATGAAAAGCTTTAAAGACGAAGAAGAAAAACACAAGTGCAGACTCGGAATGTAAACTGGACGGAGAAAAAATATGAGCGAACACAAAACAGTAGAGCAGCTGAACGAAATTGCTGCAAATGAATATAACAAAATAAAAGGAAAAACACTTACAAATAAAGACCGCATGGCGATTCCGCAGATGGAGATGCCTTCCGGAGAGCCTTTGGTACGTGCAAGGCAGATGACAGAAGTTGCGCTTGGCTACACAGCAGAGCAGGCAATTGTTGAAGCAAACCGCTGTCTTCAGTGCAAGAACCAGCCTTGTGTTTCAGGCTGCCCTGTAAATGTTCAGATTCCAAAATTTATTGAGCAGGTTGCAAAAGGCGAATTCAAAGCGGCAGTTGACATTATAAAAGAAACAAATCTTCTTCCTGCAATATGCGGACGCGTATGTCCTCAGGAAAAGCAGTGCCAGGGACAATGCACAGTTGGAAAAGTTTACAAGAACGCAGAAAAATCAGTTAGCATAGGACGCCTTGAACGCTTTGTAGCTGACTGGGAACGCGCAAACAACCTCGTAACTTCCCCGGCAATCGCTCCTTCAACAGGAAAAAAAGTCGCAGTCGTAGGTTCAGGACCTGCAGGGCTTACTGTTGCAGCAGACTGCCGGCGCGCAGGACACGATGTTACAGTTTTTGAGGCATTCCACAAAGCCGGCGGTGTAATGGTCTATGGAATTCCAGAATTCCGTCTGCCAAAATCAATCGTTCAGAATGAAGTTGAAAACCTAAAAAAAATGGGCGTAAAATTTGAAATGAGCACCCTTGTTGGACGCACAATGACGGTTCAGCAGATTCTCACGGAAAAAGGATTTGACGCCGCATTTATCGGAACTGGAGCCGGTCTTCCAAAGTTCTTCGGAATTCCTGGCGAAAACTACATCGGTGTATTCAGCGCAAATGAATATCTTACACGCGCAAACCTGATGAAGGCTTACGACACAGAGCACGCCGATACTCCTTACTACCATGCAAAAACTGTTGTTGTCTGCGGAGGGGGAAACGTCGCAATGGACGCGGCAAGAATGGCGTTAAGGCTTGGAGCTGAAAAAGTCTACGTTGTTTACCGCCGTTCCCGTGTGGAAATGCCGGCACGCCGTGAAGAAGTTGACCACGCGGAAGAAGAAGGCGTAATCTTTAAATTCCTTGAAAACCCGGTTGAAATTCTTGGAAGCAGCGAAACAGGAAAAGTAACAGGAATAAAAGCCTTGTCCTATGAGCTTGGAGAACCGGATGAAAAAGGAAGGCGCCGTCCAGTTGAAATAAAAGGAAGCGAACATGAAATTCCTTGCGACGCTGTAATTGTTGCGCTCGGAAACAATTCAAATCCGCTTATTCCTGCGACAACTCCGGAAATCAATGTGGATGACCGCGGACACATCACGGTTGACGAAAGCCAGGAAACAAGCATGACAAAAGTGTGGGCAGGAGGCGACATTGTTCTAGGTGCCGCTACCGTTATTCTTGCAATGGGCGAAGGAAGAAAAGCCGCCGCAAGCATAAACGAATATCTTGCAAAGTAAAAATTAATGAGCTGTCCTAAAAAAGGGCAGCTTTTATTTTTTCCAGCTTGAAATAAAAAGTCCGCAGATTGTCATTGCCGCGCCGCAGATTCCCATCAGGCTAAGCTTTTCCCCAAGAAATATAAATGCAAAAATAACAGTAACAACAGGAATCATATAAAGACCGGCGGAAACTTTCACAGTTCCAAGAATTTTGCAGGATTTGTTCCATAAAGCAAAACAGCCGGCAGAAGCCATAATTCCAAGAAAAAGCAAATTTCCCCAGTTGGCAAGGCTTGAAAATCTTTTTATGTTGAAAGCCGCATCAGTGTTAATAAAAACAGAAGAAGTTTTTTCAGCTCCAGTTCCAGCCAATGCAAGCGGAATCATAAAAATCAGCGCAAAGAAAAAAATCCGGCGCGTGCTGCAAACAATGTCGTATTTCATGGAATTTATTTTTGAAACAAACAGCGAATAAAATCCCCAGCAGATTCCAGCAAGAAGAGCAAGCAAATCGCCTTTCGGACTAAAATGAAAGTCCGCATTTCCGTTAAAGCTCACAAGGGCGACTCCTGAAATTGCAAGAATAAATCCTGCGACAAAGCTTTTCGTAATGCATTTTTCCTTCAAGAAAATCCGCGCAACAATCGCCGTGAACATAGGACAAATAGAAACAATTATGCTTACATTTGAAGCCGTTGTAAAAGAAATCGCAATGTTTTCAAAAAACTGATAAAGCGTAACACCGGTAAGTCCCGCCAGCGCAAATGAAATATTTTCTTTCTTGCTTTTTAAAACAAGCCTTTTAGGACGCATAGCCCAAAGACCAAGATATGCCGCCAAAAAACGGACAACCAGAATCTCAAATGCAGAAAAATCATTTAAAAGCGATTTTGTAGAAACAAAAGTTATTCCCCATATAAAAACTGAAACACAAGCCAAAAAAATTCCAAACGCCGAAGCCGCACTTATTTTTTTCATGCGCTGATTATATCGAATTTTCTAGCTGAATAAAATAACTTTTGCCCGGGGCAAAAACATTCTGATTGTTGCAACCGCGTGAGCGGGGAATTCTATAGTTACTTTGCAACAATCAGAGGATGTCCAATAAGTTCTGAATGTCATTGCTGAACAATTTCTAAATGATTGTAATATATGCATTTAGAATTTCGGGTCAAGTCTATAAAAGCCTATGAATGACAAAAAAGATACTTATTGGACATCCCCATTATTGCGCGATTTTGAACCAGGAAACCGTGTCTGGGAGCCAGTTTTATGCTGAATACATTTATAATGCGTTTACCCTGAACTTTTGCCTTGGAAAAATTGCAATTTTTGAGCATTCAATATATAATCGATAAATATAAAATATCTGTCATTGCTGTACAACGGATAGATACGGCAATCTCACACAAGCAGATTATCGGGTCAATGTCAGACAATGACATGAAAATAAAATAATTAAAAGCGGGACGTTTTATGCTAGAACTGAATGTAAACACAAAATCACCTGCGGCAATAACTGCTGCCTTAAAAAAAATAAAAGAAATGATTTCCACAGGAACTGTCGCAAAAGACACAGCAATTCATCTGATTCTTGAGCCGGGTTCTTACAGAGAAACAGTGCGGTACAATCTTTCAAATCCGCTGGCAATAGAAAGCGTTCCCGGAACAAAAGCAGAAGACTGCGTAATTCTTGCCGACAACTGCGAGGCTTACAACAAAGGTCAGCAAAATCGGGCTGTGTTTTCTTTCGGACCAAACGCGACAAATGTTTCTCTCAAAAATTTTACAATTTCAAATACGCATGTAAAAACTTCCGAGGAACTTTATTCTGCCGAGGATTCTGCAGAAGCCCTTGCCTGGAACAACACAACTGGTACATTGTTCTGTGAAAGAATCAAACTTGAAGGACACCAGAACACGCTTTTTGTAAAAGGATTCAGCTGGTTTTTGAATTCAAGCATTTCAGGCGATGTTAATTTTATTTACGGAGAACCGGACACTTGCCTTTTTGAAAACTGCGCAATTGAAGTGATTGCAGACAACAGAGGCGACTTTGACGGATTCGCAATCAACAGCCACGCAATAGCCGAAAAAACAGGATTCGTATTTACAAACTGCCGCTTCCTCGGAGAAAAAAGAAAAAAGAATTTTGTGTATGCCTGCAGAACAGATGGAGCCGGAAATTCAGAAAGCAAAAAAGACTGGGACAGCATTGCTTTTATAAACTGCATTTTTTCTGACATCTTTGCACAGGAACTTTTGTGGGACGATGACATGAACCTTGAAGTTTATCCGCGCGGAAACGCAAAATGCGGAATCAGGGAATACAATTCAAAAATAGCTTTAAAAGGCGGAAAAGTTACAGAAGCCGACACAAGCAAAAGAAATATAAAATCTTACACGCTCACAGAAGATGATTATTTCAACGGATACGCAAGCCGCTATCTTATTCTGCACGACACTCCGTTTGCAGAACTTTTATCCAAGGAATAACAAGGAATAATATGAAAATAATTACTTTTGGGGAACTTCTTCTTCGCTTACAGCCGGAAGGTTACTACCGATTTGTTCAGGTAGACAAAATGACTTCAACGTTCGGCGGAGCTGAAGCAAATGTCGCTGTTTCGCTTGCAAACTTTGGCGAAGATTCTTTTTTTGTTACAAAACTTCCTTGCCACGAAATAGGGCAGAGCGCAGTCAACAGCCTTAGAAGATTCGGCGTAAAAACTGAATATATTGTGCGCGGCGGAAACAGAGTCGGAATATACTTTAATGAACGGGGAGCAAGCCAACGTCCGTCAAAATGTATCTACGACAGAGCAGGCTCGGCAATCGCTTTAAGCCAAAAATCAGACTTTGACTGGAACAAAATTCTTGAAGGAGCAGATTGGTTTCATTTTACAGGCGTAACTCCAGCTCTTGGTGGAGAACTTCCTGAAATCTGTATTGAAGCCTGCAAAACCGCAAAAGCAAAAAGAATTCCTGTAAGCTGCGACTTAAACTACAGAAGCAAACTTTGGTCAAAGCAGCAAGCAAAAGAAACAATGGAAAAAATCGCTCCGTATATTGACATCTGCATTTCAAATGAAGAAGACGCGATGGATGTTTTTGGAATAAGCGCAGACGATACAGACATTGAAAACGGAAAGCTCAGCAAAGAAGGTTACAAAAATGTAGCCCGCAAACTTTCAGAAAAATATGGATTCAAAAAAGTCGCAATAACACTGCGCTCTTCTATAAACGCAAGCAGAAATAAATGGGCAGCTCTTTTTTACGATGGAACTGATTGTTTTTTTAGCCGTGAATATGACATGGCAATTGTAGACAGACTTGGAGGCGGGGACAGCTTTTGCGCCGGACTGATTTATTCTATTTTAAGAAATGAAAATAGCCAGCGTGCTGTTGAATTTGCAAGCGCAGCTTCATGCTTAAAGCACTCAATTGAAGGAGACTTCAACATGGTCTCCGTGGAAGAAGTTGAACATCTTGCGCACGGAGATTCAAGCGGAAGAATCCAGCGTTAAGCCATCTGCATTGCCTGTGCAAAGCTTACCGGGAAAACTCTCATGTAAGGCTTAAGCACATTAAAAACTTTTTCAAACCCTAAGTTTTCAAAAGCTTCCTTTGTTACATTTATAAATGTACAGCCAGTTTCTTTTGCAAGAGCTTCAAGACGGCTGTTTGCATCCGCTGCATTCTTTCCTGAGGCAACCACGGATACGATATAAGTTTTTGAGTTTTTACAGTTGCGATGCAAGTTCAGCAAAAGCCATTCGTATTTGTTTATAAATTCATCCATATTGAAATTTTCAGAAGAACATTCTTCTTCTCCAAAGTTAACAAAAACTTTCGCAGGATTCAGTTCATAAACTCCGCTTTCAAGCAACTTGAACGAATCAACAAGCTTAAGTCCCTGCACGCTTCTGTCGTAGATTTTTCCGCCCATTTCCTCATTGTTTGCAAGCTCATTTATATTCATTCTTGAAAAATAACTTGAGCCGAAAAATACAACTCCGCCGCTTTTTCCCATTTCATTCAATGTCTTAAAGTCATCAATTCTTTCTTTAACATCCATCATGCGGCCTCCTTTTTATACAAAGCAAGTTTTTTGTCATACTTCTTGTTTATAAAATAAACCGGAATATTTATGCTTACAATTGCAAGATTCAAAACATAAACTACCAAAACATAGTTGAAACTTCCAAGAATTATTTTTGCTGAAATTCCTGCAATGTAACCAACAACAATTAAAAGTATAAAGCGCAAGCTCATGTTCTTCGCAGTCTTTGACTTTATATTTTTCACAACTGAAATCGGCCACGAAAGCCCAAAACAAACAAGCATCGCTGTTTCCAAAATCTCTGGCATATCAAACCTCCAAACTGAGAAAAAGATAGCAAATTTTTTTTATAATTACCAATATATTGTTTTTATCAAATTAATAAGTTATACTTATGAATAAAAAAATGGAACTGAATCAAATAAAATACTTCCTTGAAGTTGCAAAAAACGAACACGTTACAAAAAGCGCGGACAATCTTCACGTGGCCCAGCCTGCGCTCACTCAGTCAATTCACAAGCTGGAAGAAGAACTGGAAATTCCTTTATTCAAGCACGACGGACGGAACATAAAACTTACAACTTACGGACAATGGCTTTATAAAAAGCTCACGCCAATAGTAAAAGAAATAGATGAAATTCCTGAACAGCTAAAGACAATGGCAAACCTTGAAGATTCGACAATCCATTTAAATATTCTGGCGGCTTCCACACTTATAACAAACGCGATTATCGAATACAAAAAAATAAATAAAAAAGTTCATATTCAGCTGAATCAAAACGACCAGACAGACCTTTACGATATTTGCGTTACAACAAAACTTTTTTATCAGCAAAACGAAAATGAAAAAGACAGTGTCTTTGTTTGTTCTGAAAAAATTTTTCTTGCTGTTCCAAACATTCCGCGCTTTTCCAATTTAAAATCAATTTCCCTTGAAGAAGTAAAAAATGAAAATTTTATCGCGCTGTCCGGCTCAAAGCATCTGCGCACAATTTGCGACAAATACTGTCACGAAGCGGGAATCCGCCCGAATATTATTTTTGAAAGTGATAATATTTCAGCTGTAAAAAATACAATCGGAGCAAACCTAGGAATCGGGTTCTGGCCGCAATATTCCTGGGGAAAACTTGACACAAAAAAAGTTTTGCTTCTTGAAATAAGCGATCCTATTTGCAGCCGCGACATTTTAATTTCCTATAAAAAAAACAAACTTGACTGCTCGCAAGTTGAAAAGTTTTACAACTTCTTAACAGATTATGTATCTTCAAAAGAAAAAGCAAGTCTTGGGCAAACACCTTGACCGCTGCAATAACTTTTTGTTAACCTATAAATATAAATGGGTAACAAAAATCTTTCAACAAAATATGCAATCTTAAAAATTCTTCGGGAAGCAAACGCACCTGTTTCCGGGGAAGAAGCCGCAAAGCTCGCTGATATTTCCAGAGTTTCAGTTTGGAAAGCGATTCAGTCATTGCAAGCTTCCGGCTATGGAATTTCTTCAACACGCGCAGGATATTTTCTTGAAAAAGATTTAAAGGACAGTCTGTTTCCCTGGGAATTCGGCGCAGAAGAAGAACTTTTCTTTCACTTTCCGGAAACTGAATCCACGATGACAGAAGCAAGAAAAATCGCGCAGGAAAATTCTTTCAGCAAAAAAATTGAAATCATAACAGCGGACAAGCAGACAAAAGGGCAGGGGCACTCAAGCCACAAATGGACAACAACAAAAGGCAGCCTCGCCTGCACGTTGATTACAAGAAGCGGAATCACAGTGTCCTATTCACACCGCGCAACAATGGCGGCTCAAATTGCAATCGTAAAAACTTTAACTGAAATGACAGGAAGAAAATTCTACGCAAGGTGGCCGAACGACATCTGGAGCGAAAACGGAAAAGTCGGAGGCATTCTTGATGAGATTTCTGCAACCGGCGGAAAATGCAACTGGCTCAATATAGGAATCGGAATAAATTTAACTTCGTGCCCAAAGATTCCAAACACAGACTGCGCAGTAAAATCAGATGCAAAGTTTTCACGCAAGGAATTTCTTTCCGCATTTTTAAAAGAGTTTAAATCAGCGGAAGAAAAATTGCAGCAGGAAGATTCATCTCTCGTTTGTGAATGGAACAACCTCTGCTTTGACAACGGAAAAAAAATCCGCCTTGAATCCGACAAAAATATTTACACATTCAAAGGAATAAACGCATTTGGCTTTGCATTGCTGGAATCAAAAAATCAAAACCGCATTTTAATTCCCGGTCAAGACAGTTTTATAAAGTAAAAATTTATTTTTCTGAACAAAGAACAAAAAAAATAACATTGCAAAAGTATTGACACAATGTAAGGTAATAATGATATAATGAATTGTTATTTTTATAAAAAGGAAAAAATTATGAAAAAATTAAAAAGCTGCATTGGATTGGCATTTTTATCAATTTGCATTATTTCTTGCGCATCCACAAAAATTTCAACAGAAAAAGTTTTCGCAGATGAAAAAGAGTTTATCACATCAGGCAATGCTTTAGATTATAAAATCGGAAAACAGCTTAAAAAAGAAACCCTTTCTGAAAAAAGCAGTCATGTTTCCGTAAAATATTCTGAAACTCCAGTTCCAGCAAATGTCTACAAATTAACTTTGGAAAATGGTACTTATGATTTTACTTTGAAGTCAATTCCAACAGGACTTATGAGCGCAAATGAAGAAAAAAAGAGCGCAATGATTCCAGAAATTCTTTTATACGATGAAAACTTTAATCTTATTGCTAATGAAAATTTAACAGGAGCCGCAACTCCACCTACAACTTTTGAGCCGTTCTTGTTCATGGTTACAACAAACTGGAACATTGCAGAATCAGGAACTTATTATCTTGTTGTAAAAGCCGATATGTCATCTGATCAAGGACTTACACTGGAAGTGTTCTATCATAACCGCGTTGCAACACATACAGCACTGCACAACTTCCGCCGTGTTCCTTATGGAAAATATAAACTGCTGATAGAAAAAATGTAAAAAAATATCTGTTATATTCTGAATAACAAATCAAGAAAATGAACTGCTGCAAGATTTTATTTGCGGCAGTTTTTTTTGTTTAAAGACAAACTACATCAATTGCCTTGACTACAAGTACACATTTCGTTAACCTAATAAAAAACTTGGGTAACGAAAAAAGGTAAATTATGAAATCACAAAAATCAGGAACAAACATTATTCTTACGGCTTTATTTGCGGCTCTAATTTCAGCCTCGTGCTTTATACAAATTCCGCTGCCGGTTGGCATTCCAATTATCATTCAAGACATGATGTGCATGCTTTCCGGGATGCTGCTTGGACCATTTTACGGAGCTTTGTCCGTTGTAATTTTTTTAATTCTCGGAAGCTTGGGGCTGCCTGTTTTTTCAGGCAAAGGTGGAATCCAGCATTTGATTTCAGGACCAACAGGCGGATTTCTTTTTTCCTACGCAATCGGAGCTTTGGCAGGCGGACTGATCCTTGCAATTTTTCTTTCAAATAAAAAAGAGCACTCAAAAATAAAATCGCTGATTGTTATATCGCTTGCGACAATCGCTGCGACTGTAATTATTTTTGCAGGCGGAATCCTTGGCTTCATGCGCGTAACACAAAGCGGACTTGAAAAAACTTTGGCAACAGTTTTGTTTCCGTTCATTCCGGGCAACATTATAAAAATAATTTTAATGGTGCCACTCACTTACAAATTCCGCCCGGTGATTTTCCGCTACACACATTCGTAAAAAATGAAAGCACTCGAAGTAAAAAACATTTCAAAAATATTTCCGGACAAAACAAAAGCACTTGAAGATATTTCATTTTCAATTGAGCAGGGAGAATTCTGTGTAATCGCAGGCTCAAACGGTTCCGGGAAAAGCGTTCTAATGTCGCTGATTGCAGGACTTGATGAACCGACCGGCGGAACAATTGACTTATTCGGAAATTCCGCAGGGCTTGTTTTTCAAGATGCCGACTCGCAGATTTTAGGCGAGACTCCAGAAGAAGATGTTTCATTCGGCGCAAAAAATTACGGACTGAAAAAAGATGAGCTAAAGCAATGCGTTGAATCTTCGCTTGAACAGGTTGGACTTCTTCACAAAAAAAATGCCTACGCAAGAAGTTTGTCCGGCGGAGAAAAGCGGCGGCTTGCAGTTGCCGGGATTCTTGCAATAAACAGAAGCGTTATAATTTTTGACGAGCCATTTGCAAACTTGGACTGGCCGGGCGTAAAGCAAGTCTGCATGATTCTGAAAAAACTAAAAGAAGAAAAAAAAACAATTATTGTGCTGACTCACGAGCTTGAAAAAATCCTTGCGCTTGCAGAGCGTTTCATTGTCTTGGATAAAGGAAAAATCAGATTTGACGGTTCACCGCAGGAAGGCTTGTCGCAAAATCTTGAGCAGTGGAGCATAAGAAATCCAATCACGCAATATTCAAGCCTAAAGGATTTATTATGGCTTTAAGTTTGTTCGCTTACCGAAAAGGAAATTCCGTTCTGCACAAAATTCCTTCAATTGCAAAACTTTCATTTCTTTTTGTGCTGTGCATTTTTACTTACAGCGGCGGAATGTCTGTTACTTGGGAAGAACTTTTTTCACGGAAGATTGTTATAAAACTTTCCGGATGCTTTTTTGCAAGCCTGACGCTTTTTTTTCTTTCCGGCGCAAAATGGAATTCTATAAGGCAGCTGAAATTTGTTTTTGTAATCGGCGGATTTGTAACTTTTGTAAAACTGATTCACATTCCGCTTTGGCTGGACAAAGATTCTCTTGCCTACGGAATTTTGTACACACTCAGATTTTTTATAACATCGCTTGCAGCCCAAGTTATTTTTGAAACAACTTCACCGTTACAAATACAAAGCGCACTGGAACTTATTCAAAACGGAATTTCAAAACTGATTCCGCCTATAAAAAAATGGAATCCTGCGCTCACAATCTCGCTTGCAATAAATTTCATTCCGGAAATTTTTGAAACTTGGAATAAAGTGGAGCTTGCGGTAAAAGCACGGACGCAAAAAAATTCAAAATGGAAAATAGAAATTTTAATACAAAAATTTTCAACATTTTTTTCTTGTCTTCTTCACAATGCGGAAACAAAAAGAATGGCAGTTTTAAGCAGGAGCAAAATTTCAAATGAATAATTTTTTACATGAATTGGAAAACGCAGTTATAAACGAAAATCACAAAGTTACAAAAGAAGAAGCGATTCAGCTTTACGAAACAGAACAAGCATCCGAACTTTTTGGAGCGGCAGACAGAATCAGAAAAAGTTGCTGCACAAACTCAAGCAGCGTTTGTTCAATTATAAATGCAAAAATGGGAAAATGCGGCGAAAACTGCAAATACTGCGCTCAGTCTGCTCACTGGAAAACTTCATGCCAGACAACTTCAATTATTCAGCCGCAAGAGTCAATAAAATTTTGCGAGCATGCATTAGAAAATCACGTTTCAAGAATTTCACTTGTAACTTCCGGGCGCGGACTTTCAGGAAAAGATTTTGAAGCTGCAATAGAAAATTTTAAATCAATAAAAGAAAAACTTAAGGACAAAATCAAACTTTGCGCTTCGCTTGGAATTCTTTCTTTTGAACAGATGCAGGAATTGAGGCTTGCCGGAGTTGAGCGCTACCACCACAACATTGAAACCGGAAGAAATTATTTTGCAAACATCTGCACAACGCATTCTTACAACGACAGAATCCAGACAATTTTAAATGCAAAAAAAGCAGGACTTGAAATTTGCAGCGGCGGAATAATCGGACTGGGAGAATCAAGAGAAGACAGAATCGACCTTGCGCTTGAGCTTCGCAGACTTGAAGTTCAGTCTGTTCCGATAAATATTTTGACACCGATAAAAGGAACTCCGCTTGAAAATGCTGAAAAAATTTCGCAGGAAGAAGCGTTAAGAACAATTTCTGTTTTCAGATTTATAATGCCAAGCCAGACAATAAGATGCGCCGCCGGAAGAAAAAGCTTGGGCAACAACGGAGAAGATGCATTCTTGGCCGGAGCAAACGCGCTTATTTCCGGGGATTTTCTGACAACGCCCGGCTCAACCAATGATGAAGATATTTCCATGCTGAAAAAACTCGGCTACAGAATCGAAAGCTGAAAAAAATTGGGATGTCTAATAAGTTCAAATTCTAGAGGTCATTGAGCGTGTCGAAATGACCAAGTACATTCATACGGTGGTTTCGACATAATCAAAAACTAAAGTTTTTGGCTTGCTCAACCACCGCATATTCAACTTCCAGGACATACCGTAATGCTGCCAATGATTTCATTGATAAACAAAAAAATTACAGTTTGCTTCAGTGTAGGAAAGTTCACAGAAAAATCACTCAACTGAAAGTGTTCCCTTGTGGAGAGCATCGCAATAAATGCATCGGTACTCTTTTTTTTCTCTGTTGACAAGTTTAAATTCCTGCGGAACATAGTGTTCTGTAATTGTAATGCAGCGAGGGTTTTTACATTCAATCACATTTTCAATTTTTTCAGGAAGCTCCATTTTTATTTTTCTAGTTATCTTTGAATCCTGAATTACATTTACAGTTATGTTGGAATCTATAAAGCCAAGAACACTGTAATCGATATTTATAATGTTGTCGATTTTTATTATATCTTTCTTGCCTGTTTTTTTAGATGAAGCATTCATAATCAGAGCAGTAGAAAAATTCACCTTGTCCAAGCCAAGCCACTTAAAAACTTTCCAGCCGGTTCCAGCCTGAATATGATCGATTACAAGTCCATTTTTAATTTCAGCGATATTAATCATCAGAGTGCTCCTGTAAGTTTTGCAATAAGCGCCATGCGTGCAAACATTCCGTATTTAACTTGCTTAAAATAAGCAGCGCGCGGATCATCATCTACTTCTGGAGCAATTTCATTTACACGAGGAAGCGGATGAAGAACAATCATATCCTGTTTTGCAAGTTTCATTTTTTCTTTGTTCAGAATATAACTGTCTTTTAGGCGGATATAATCCTGCTCATTGAAAAATCTTTCTTTTTGAACACGAGTCATGTAAAGAATATCAAGCTCACCGATTACATCTTCCAAACGTTCAGCTGTTGCAAATTCTATTCCGGCAGGCTTAAGCAAATCTTCTGTTATGTAAGAAGGAACTTTCAGCTCTTCCGGACTGATAAAAACAAATTTGTTGTTCTTGTAGCGGCTCATTGCCTGAGTAAGAGAATGAACTGTTCTTCCGAATTTTAAATCACCACAAAAACCAATTGTGTGTCCTTCAAATCCGCCTTGAAGCGCACGGATTGTAACAAGGTCTGTAAGTGTCTGCGTTGGATGAGAATGTCCGCCGTCGCCCGCATTGATTATAGGAACTGGACTATATCTTGAAGCAAGCAATGCCGCACCTTCTTTTGGAGAACGCATCGCAATAACATCAACATAGGAACTTACAACTCTTATTGTGTCCGCCAAAGTTTCGCCTTTTGTAGAAGAAGTGTAGCTCGCATCAGCAAAACCTTCAACAGTTCCGCCTAAATGAAGCATCGCAGCTTCAAAAGAAAGCCTGGTTCTTGTGCTCGGCTCAAAAAAAAGTGTCGCAAGAATTTTCCCACGACACACATCCTGAAAAGAAGCTGGATCTACAATCATCTGTTCTGCCAAAGAACATATTTCATCAATTTCACTGACGGTCAAATCCGCCGGTTCAATAAGATGTCTTCCTTTTAACATTCAAGCCCCCTGAAATTTTCGCTATCATATCACAAGGGGAAACTTTATGCAAATAGGTTATACAGTCGTTGGCAAAACGTTTCTTATATCAAGCGAACCGTCCGAAAGCTGCGAGCTGTATTTTTTTCCGCCGTAGCAAATAGTCAGTTCCTTCATGAAGACAGTTCCCTGTTCAGTATAAAGCCGTGCATCTTCAAATTTTCCGTCGCGCCATTTTATGTCCGCAAGAATATTTCCTTTAAGGCAGACTTTTGTAAGAGAACCGCTTTGCCATTCCGCCGGCAAATTTGAAAGCAAGGAAATTTCCACACGGCCGTTTTTTATTTTGCTTGAAATAATCGAATCCGCAGAGCTCAAAAGGAAAGTGTCAAAATTACTTGCAGTATTTGATTCAGGCCTTTCTTCTTCAGCGCATTTTATTTTCTGTATAATTGAGCTGTAGTTTATAAAAAGCTTTTCTGAATTTTTAAAGCCAAGATACTTCATTGCCGCCAATGTGTTTTCAAAAAGCTCTTTTATAATTTTGTTTTCAAAAACATTTTCCAAAGCAATATATGCAACAGTGCCACTTCTTGTTTCATATCCATCTGTAAAAGCCGGACTAAGAGAAAGGAATTTTTTGTCTTCAACAGGAACAAGGTATTCCGCAAAAAAATCACAGGCTTTCTTAAAAAGATAAAAATGGCGCTTTAAGAATTTTCGGTCAAGCGAATATTCATAGTAATCCAATGCGGCTTTTGCAATTGCACAGGCACCAAGCGGAGTATAAGAATTCCTAAAATCTACACCGCACGGAACAGAGTCGCCCCAAATGTCAGTTGAATTGTGCAAAACAAAGCCTTGACATCCGTACATTTTTTTTGCAGTTGCCTTTCCGCGCTTATAAATTCTTTTTGCAAGCTTGAACAAAGGAAGATTTATTTTTTCCAGTCCAAGAATTCCAGAGCTGTATCTATAGAAATTTCCGTCCTGCAAACTGAAATTTCCGGCGTTTTTTTTGTCCGTCCAAATTCCGCTTGCTACAGAAGGAAGCGTTGCCTGTTCCTTGCAGCTTGAAATAAACTTGTACTTTGAATAAATCCAATCAAAGAATTTTGCGGCTTTATTGTCTTGGCAAATTTCATCGACTGATTTTCCGTCAGTTTCAAGTCCGTCCAAAGAAAGAATAGAACGCTGATTCCATGCGGAAAATTCCAAAGCCTGATCAGTCTTTAAATTTTCGTAGGAAGTGCCGGAAGCAAAGCAGATTTTTTTCAATGCAATGTCCGCGCATTTCGACGCAAAAATCATCGGGTTTCTAAAATTATTTCCGCCTTTATTTCTAAAACGTCTTTTTCTGTACGCGCTTTCAACGTCAATGTAAAGCGTAACGTCATCGGCTTTTTCTATAATCAGATTGTCTCCGTGAGTAAAAACCGTTCCACCTGAAGCAACAGCCGTAACCATCGCCGCAAAAGGGATGCCTGAATCACACAAAGCTACAACTGTATCTTCTGTAAGATTGTATTTCTTCGGAAAAGTTTCGCCTTCAATCTTGAGCCTAAGGAAAATGCTTTTTGGCATGGAAGCTGAAATGTGGTAAACCAAAACATCGGAAGAAGCGGAAGCAAAACATTCGCGCGTAAAAGTTACATAGCTTCCGTTTGTTCCGTTTGAAAGATCCACTGTGCTTGGTGCGGCAGACTCAAGAGAAAAACTTGAAGAGCAAATTCCGCTGGAAAAATCAAGCTCGCGCCTGTAAGAATCATAAGAAGAAAAAGTTCCCTTGTCGCCAGAGTCCGGTCCTAAAAGCCCTTGATGCTCAGCGTCATAAAAATCAATCGAAACAATTCCTGCGCTTTTATAATAAGCCTGAGAAATTGGAGCTCCGGAAAAACATTCAAAAATTTGCTCCTGCGCCTCAAGCTCGCGTCCCTGATTCAGCAAAGCCCTTATGCCGTTTACAGCTTCCTTTGCATTTTTATTATTTCTATCTGAATAGCGGCAAGACCATACAGACTCTTCATTCAAATATATTTTTTCGTGTCCTGTTCCGCCAAAAACCGTCGCGCCGATTCTTCCGTTTCCAACAGAAATAGCTTCACCAAAATTTTCAGCAGGATTTTTATACCAAATAGATTTCATGCAGACAATTTTAACACAGTCATAGATAAATTTCTACATTGCATTTTCTTCAAAATTACAATAACCTAGACGCATGAATTTTATTGACTTTGAAAACGTTTCTTTTTCATATCCGCCAGTCGAAGGCGACCTTGACGAAAACGGAAAACAGATTGTTCCTTCACCGGTTTTTGAGCATTTTTCAGGCGGATTTCCCGGAGCATTCACAAGCATAATCGGACCGAACGGCTGCGGAAAATCAACGCTCATGCTTCTTGCCAGCGGAAGACTCATTCCTTCGCAGGGAAAAGTAAAACTTCTAGGCCAGGACATTGCAAGCCTTGAGGAAGAAAAACGGAATCTTCTAGCTTCTGTAATTTATCAGAACATGGAATTTGAAAGCAGTGAAAAAGTTGAAAACCTGCTTTCTTTTGTTTATAAAAACGGAGAACTCAAGGCAAACGCAAAAGGAATTAAGACAGAAGACTTGTTCAGCGAAGTTGTAGATAAATTCGAACTTTCTTCTGTCATGAACCACGGGCTCACAGAAATCAGCAAAGGTGAAAACCAGCGTGTTCTTTTGGCATTCAGCCTGCTTTACGGAAGCGCAGGAATTTTCATGGATGAGCCTCTTTTTGCAATGGAAGACCGCCAGAAAAATTCCGCACTTAAATACTTGCGTGAATATTCTGAGGCAACAAAAACTCCAATGTTCATTTCAATGCACGAACTTGACCTTTCACGCAAGTACGCAGAAAAAGTCCTTTTAATTTATCCGAACAAAGATATGTCTTACGGAACTCCAGAAGAAGTCATGACAAATGACGATCTTGAAAAAGCCTACGGAATTCCTGCGGCAATGCTCAAGCACAACGAAGACATGACAAGAGAATTTCTTTCGCATCAGTCCGAAGCCATGTCTCCAAAGTCAAAATAAAAATCCTAAATTTGCAGCTCTCCATTTTTGAGGACTGCAAATTCAGTTCCGTCTTCATACTTGATTACAATACTAGGCTCTTTTACAACTCCGTCAAAGTGAATCAAAGAAGGCGCGTCTCCATCATAATTTTCCCCGATTGCAAAGTGGCAGGTTCTAAAGGCTTTTTCATCTTCAAGCATATTTCCAGTAATTCCAGCGGCAGGATTCAAGCCGATTCCAAGCTCCCCGATATTCCTTGCGTTTTTCGCATAAATTTCGCCTTGCCCTTTCGGAAGCTTTCCTGAATTTTCCATGGAAACCGCATCTTTTTCTGCCTGCTGAATATCCGTTAAAAGCCTTTTTGCCTCTTCTTCACCAGTAACTTCTGAAACAAAGCCCTTTTCAACTTTGACGCAAATCGGAGTCTTTAAAATTGAATCTCCATCGCTAAATGTCATGCTTCCGTCAAAGACAATAGTTCCCTCGCAAGTTCCAACAACAGGACTTATAAAAGTTTCTCCAGCGGGAATGTTTCCGCCGCTTCCAGGCTTGCTGAAATCCCCGTCGTCAACCATGCCTTTTCGTCCTTTCAGCCCAACAACAATGTCCGTTCCACCAGGAGATGTAACATGAACTGAAACTGCATTTTCGTATTTTTCGCAAAGTTTTTTGCAGCGTTCTCCAAGCAGTTTATAGTCAATGTTCACAGTTCTATTGAACATATCTTCTGTAAGCCCAGGAGTCCATACCGCACGGATTGATTTCTTTTCAGAAAGCAGCCAGTCAAAAGTGTTGTCGTAAAGTTTTCCGTCCGCAGCTTTATAAGGAGAAGCAATCGCCTTTTCATCTTTTCCAAGCTTTATTTCCGAAATTGAAAAAATTACATCCGGCTCAGATTTTATTGCGCCCACAACAGTTTCTTCTGCAAAATCCGCGGAAGTTTTTTTAGTCTGATAAATAAGCGTTGGCTTTGCACCGGAATCAAGAGCCGAGGTAAACAGGTTCTGCGCAATAACGCTTGTTTCAGGATTCGCAATTATTAAAACTTTTTCGCCTTTTTTTATTTTGCAGACATCTTCTATAACAGTCTGCGCCGGAGTCTTTTCTTTTTTTCCAAACAAATTCATTTTTCCTCCCAAAAACTCTAAACATCCAAAATTATAACGAAAACCCAAGCCAAATGCTATTGCGCGGTTTGAGCAGTTTTTAAAAGTTGAAATTTTTCTTCCATGTTAATATAATAGTTTGGTATTATTTTTTATTTAGAGGCATTTTATGGCTATGGTAATTCTTACATTGAACTGCGGATCTTCTTCTGCAAAGTACCAAGTTTATGACTGGGACAACAAGGAAGTTTTGGCAAACGGTGTAGTTGAGCGCATTGGAATTGAAGGCTCATGTATCACACACAAGGCAAAAGGAAACAAAACAGAAATCAAAAGCGCCTGCCCTACGCACAAGGAAGCAATCGAGCTTATTTTGAATACAATCACAGACAAAGAAATCGGCGTTATCCCTGATATGTCTGTAATAAAAGCTGTAGGACACAGAGTACTTCACGGCGGAGACAAATTCACAAAGTCTGTTCTTATAACTCCAGAAGTTCTTGAAACATTCCGTTCTGTTGTTGGCCTTGGACCTTTGCATATGCCGGCAAATATAATGGGAATTGAAGCCGCGCAAAAAGTAATGCCGAATGTTCCGCATTGCGCCATAATGGACACAGCATGGCACCAGACAATGCCAGAAGAAACATTCATGTACGCAGTTCCACGCGAATGGTACACAAAGTATGCCGCACGTCGCTACGGTTTCCACGGAACATCGTTCCTTTACACTGCAAAAAGAGCGGCTGTTCTTCTCGGAAAAGAACCAAAGGACACAAACCTTATAATCTGCCACATAGGAAACGGCTCTTCAATGTGCGCTGTAAAAAACGGGCAGTGCTACGACACTTCAATGGGAATCACACCGCTTGAAGGCCTTATAATGGGAACAAGAAGCGGAGACGTTGACCCGGCTCTTCCATTCTACATCATGCGTAAAACAGGAATGTCCCCAGAGGAAATGGACAAAGCCCTGAACAAAAAATCAGGATGCCTTGGAATCACAGAAAAATATTCAGACCGCCGTGATATTGAAATTGCCGCAGCAAACGGAGATAAGCTCTGCCAGCTTTGCATCGAAATGGAAGCATTGCGCATAAAAAAATATGTAGGCGCATACATGGCTGAGCTCGGACACGTTGACGCAATAGTGTTTACAGCCGGAGTTGGAGAGCGCGGACCTATCACACGCGGAAAATCCTTGAGCGGACTTGAAAACTACGGAATCAAAATCGACGCACAGAAAAATGAATGGTCATTCACAGGAAACGCCGAAACCTGCATTTCCGCAGATGACAGCAAGACAAAGATTTTTGTAATTCCAACAGACGAAGAGCTTGTTATGACAGAAGACGCATTCGCCCTTATGCAGGGAACTTATGACATTCACACACACTTCACTTACAGCTTCCAGTCGCCGGACTATGTAAACAAAGCACGCGAGGAAGGACTTAAAAGCGATCTTGTAAAACGCCCGAATATTGCTAAAGTAATCGCGCGTCCTCCAAAGAAATAAAAGTTAGCAAAAACAAGTTGCCGGCATTTTTAAATTGAATCCCAAAAGTTAAAGACAATTTTTGGGATTCTTTTTTTACAGAATTTTTATAGTTTTTAAGCAGACAGGTCAAAACTCAGTAACTTTTGGGTGAAAAGTCAGTGAGTTTTGAGTGAAATTTTGCATGAAAAAAACAAAGGCAATATTTTTATTCAACAACAACTTTCGCATATTCTTCATCAAGAACATACAAAATCAGCGTTGTATTTTTATTTACATCATAAGGAACTGTAAAATGTTTTCCCGGATGACAGAATTCAGCTAAAGTAACAAGCTTTCCGTTCTGATCCTGGGAATCAAGTTTTACAGGAACAGGATATGGATATTCTGGAAGCTCCACGGAAAAAATTCCTTGCGCTGTTTTTGCTTTTTCAGATGCAGGCTGGACTTTTAACGTGGCTTTTACCCTTGAAAAAAGTTCAACCTGACTTGAAGGCTTTTCTTCATCAGAAATAATTCCTTCCGCAGGACTTTTTTGATCTTCTTCAACTTCAAAATCAAAAACAACTTTATATTCGCCAAGTTTTGAAAGAAGCTGCTTTATAGAAAGACCTTCAATGTCGGGAACTTCTGTCTTTGGAATTTCCGTTCCGCTGCTTACAACAAACTGAAGCTTGATTTTTTCTGAAACTGGAGTTCCAGCTTCCGGATATTGCGCAAGAATTGTTCCGGCTTGAAGCTCGCTTTTTTGGTAAACTGGAGCCGGCAGCTGCACAAGAGAATCGTCCCCACTGAATAAAAGTTCCAAAGTATTCAAAACCTCGTCAACATTTTTTCCATAATAATCTTCTATATAGTCAATCGGAATTCCGCGGCTAACAGTCAAATTCACTCTGCGGTAGGCTTTTACAATAGCCCCGGAGACTGGATTCTGCTCCAGAATAGTTCCTTTGTCGCCCGGAAGATCTGAATATTTAAGAAGAATTTTTGGATAAAGCTCCTTCGCCTGAAGCTCCAAAAGCGCGTCTGTAAGGCTTTTTCCTGTAACATCTGGCACAAGAACTTTTTCCGCGCCCTGAACCACCATAAAAAAAACAGCAAGGCAGGAAGCCGTCATTATAACAAAAGCAAGAAGAATTGTTATTACAACAGTTTTTCCTCCGTCCCTTAAATTGTCAAGACAGCCGTTAAATTGAACTCTTGCCTTTTGAAGAATGTCCTTGAATTTATTTTTGTCCATCATTTACTCCAAAACAGTGCCTATAAAATTTCTGGCTCCGTTCATAAAAGATTTATAATCCATGGCTTTTTTTGCCTGCCACTGAAGCTCTGTAGCAATCAAAACTCCGTTTCCTGTCTGAATAAGAATTCCGCGCTGCTTATTGTACTCAAGAACTGTTCCCGGAACTGCCGAAGTGTTCTTTACAACTGAAGAATCTTGAGCCGCAACTTTGCTTGCCGCACGCGCCTTTAAAATTTTAAGCTGAAGATTTCCAGAAGTTGTAAAGCAGCCCGGCCACGGCGTATAGGCTCTTATCTGCGCATCGATTTTTTCCGCGCTGTTGTTCCAGTTTATTTTTCCGTCTTCTTTTTTTATTATTGAGCAATAAGATGCTTTTCCTTCCTGCGGAAACGAAGCTGGGAGCTTTCCAGTTTTTGCAATTTTGCGCAAAATTTGTGTTATGTTCATTCCACCGTAAAGCGCGCTGTTCTTTAACACTTGCTCAGCTGTTTCTGTTCCAGTCAGGCGTTCTTTCTGCTGATATAGAATGTCGCCTTCATCCATACCTAAAGCCATTTTTTGTATTGAAAAGCCTGTTTCATCATCGCAATTCAAAATCGCGGCATTCACAGGAGTTGCGCCCCGGTATTTTGGGAGCAAAGACGGATGCAAATTTATCCCGCCGAATTTAAACAAAGAAAAAAACTTTGGACCAAGAATATGCCCATAGGCAAAGCAGACAAAAATATCCGGCTCAAGGCTTGCAATTTGCTCGCGTTCAGGCTGCTTTATATGTTCTGGAGTAAAAACCGCGAGATTATCATTTCTTGCCCGGTTCCAAATAATCGCGTACTGCTCAACTTCTGTCGGAATAAGCTCCTTGTGCCTGCCCTGCGCAGACGGAGGATTTGTAAGAACACCGACAATTTTATATTCTTCTTCCGGCACTGAATTTGACATTGCGCTGTCTTTTAAAATAAGTTCCAGTGCTTTTGCCGCACAAGCCGGACTTCCGCCAAACAAAACTTTCAGCATTTATTTTCCTTTTTTGGCATTTTTAGCAGCAAGTTTTGCTTCAAGACTGCGTTTTTTTGCTTCTTTTTCTGCAAGTTTTTTCTGTGCACGTTCTGCCTTTTTCTTAAAAAGCTCTACGGTTTTATTTTTAAATTCCTCATCACCTCTGTCAATGTAAAGAATTCCATTCAAATGGTCATTTTCATGCTGAATGATTCTCGCAAGAAGTCCATCGACATCATCAAGAACAAAACGCTTTCCGTTTTCGTCAATTGCGCTGACAGAAATCTTTACAGGGCGGACAATCTTTTCAGACACCCCCGGAAGGGAAAGGCAACCTTCTTCATATTCTGAATTTTCCGCAGAAGTTTTTATAATTTCAGGGTTGATAAAGACTCGGCGTACATTGTCATCTGAAATAACTACAAAAAATCTTTTTGAAATTCCAACTTGAGGAGCAGCAAGACCAACGCCGTCCGCGCTAATCATTGTTTCAAACATTTCATTTAAAGTGGCGCGAAGTTCATCGTTTATCTCATTAGATTCAACGGGAACACATTTCTGCCTTAAAACATCTTCACCAAGTTTACATATTCGCATTTTTTCCAGCCTTAAAATTTTATTCAAGTCTTAATCTTGCCGCCTTTGCATGAGCCGCAAGTCCTTCAGCATCTCCCAAATATCCGGCAGATTCAGCAGATTTTTTTGCGCCGGATTTTGTATTGTCTGTGCGCAAAGTTGTAACAGTTTTTATAAATGAACGGACGCTTAAGCCGCCTGTAAATCTTGCGCTTCCAGAAGTCGGCAATGTGTGGTTCAAGCCAGCGGCGTAATCCCCGAAAACTTCCGCAGCACCGTGTCCAATGAAAAGCGAGCCGTAATTATGAACCAGAGACTGGATTTTTTCTCGCTCAAGGCTAGAATCAAGCGCAAGCTCCAAATGCTCCGGAGCTTTTTTATTTGCAAGTTCCGCCGCCTGCTCAAGATTTTCAGTAACAATTATTCGCCCAAAAGTATTTATGCTTTGTTCCGCAGTCGCTTTTGTAGGCAAAGATTCAAGCTGCTTTTCAATTTCCTTGGAAACTTTTTCTGCAAGCTCCATGCTGTCTGTTGCCATTACAGGCTGAGCCACAACATCATGTTCCGCCTGCGCCAAAAGATCCGCCGCAACCCAAACAGGATTCGCAGTCTTGTCAGCAATTATAAAAACTTCTGTAGGACCTGCAATCATGTCAATTCCAACAGTTCCGTAAACAAGTCTTTTTGCTTCCGCAACATATTTATTTCCCGGACCGACAATAACATCTACAGCAGGAATTGACTCTGTGCCAAATGCCATTGCCGCAATTGCCTGCGAGCCGCCGCAAGCAAACACTTCTTTTATTCCGCAGATATAAGATGCCGCCATTATGTTTTCGTCAGCATAAGGCTTGCCGCTTCCATCCGGATTTTTCCGCGGAGGAGTGCAAAGAATAATTTCATTTACACCGGCAGCAATTGCAGGAGAACTTGTCATTACAACAGTTGAAACAAGCGGAAATCTTCCTGCAGGAACATAAAGCCCGGCTTTTTCAACAGGAATATTTTTCTGGCCTGTAAAAATTCCCGGCTCAAGCTCAATTTCAAAGTCATCAAAAGATTCTCTTTGTCTCTTTGCAAAACGCACAGCCAAGTCTCTGGAATAGCAAAGAGAATCATAAAGCTTAGGATTTTCCGAGTGCATTTTTTCTGCAGCATTTTTTAAAGTTTCCTCTGGAATTTTTAAATTATAGGGAGAAGCCAAATCGAATTTTTTGCTGTACTCGCGCAAGGCTTCATCTTTTCTTAGCTTTACATTTCTTAAAATATCGCGGACTGACTCTATGGATTCTCCAAAATTGCGGGTACAAAAAAACTCTTCTTCAACTTCATCAGCTTTCTGAATTCTTATCATTAAAATAGCCTCCTCCCCATTTTTAGCTGCTTTCATACTGATTCAAAATCAAGTCTAAAAATAGAATTCAATTATATCAAAAAGACGTGAACTTTACAATTAAGGCAAAATCCGCGGTCAATTTGACAGCTAGCGAAATTCGATATAGTATTTGAGTATCCTTAAAAATATGTTTTCTGGAGCGCATGACATGGATAACAACGACTTGGTGCCAGGCTTTAATGACGAAAAAGACGGAAGCCTTGAGATTTTCCTTAGCAAAATTGAAGGAGCCTCAAATTCTATCCTTGTAACGCTTAGCGGATACATCGATACATACAATTCAGATTATTTTCAAAAGCAGACAGAAAAAATTATTTCAGCCGGATTCAAGAACATTGTTTTTAACTGCCAAAATCTGACTTACGTTTCTTCGACTGGAATAGGTTCGCTCACTTCAATTGAAAAAAATGCAAAGGCAAACAGCGGCGAAATTGTTTTTACAGGAATTCAGCCAAAAGTCTTTGAAGTTTTCCAGCTCTTGGGATTCAGCCAGGTTTTCAATATGAAAGAATCCGTAGAAGATGCGGAAGAATATTTGAAGAAAGAAAAAGATGATAATATTTCAACATTTCCAAAAATCTTTGATTGCCCAGTTTGCTCCAAAAAACTAAAAGCCGTAAAAAGCGGACGATTCAGATGTTCCGACTGCAAAGCAATTATCGTAATAGACCAGAATGGAAATGTTTTTTTAGGCTAACCAGCAAATTTTATGAATTTAGACAATATCGTTATAGTTTTATCGCGCCCGGAAGAACCTAGAAACATCGGAGCCGCTTGCAGGGCAATGGCAAACAACGGAATCCATAAACTGCGGATTGTAGGAAAAAAAGAAGAAATCGACCTGGATAAAGTCCACGTTCTTGCAATCCATGCGTCATACATTTTTGACAATGCCGAATATTTCTCTTCAATAACCGAAGCCTGTTCTGATTGTGTCTGCTCATGCGGAACAACGCGCAGGAGAGGAAAAAAGCGCAAAGGCAAGCTTCTTCTACCTGAAGAATTTGCAAAAACCGCCAATAGAATTTCAGGAACAGAAAAAAAAGGCGGAAAAGTCGCAGTTGTGTTTGGCAACGAAAGAACCGGACTTGACGACAACGAAATCCTTGAATGCGAAATGGGCGTTACAATTCCTTCAAGTGAAGAATTCGGCTCGCTGAACTTAAGCCATGCCGTGCAGATTATGTGCTACACTTTGTTCCGCTACAATGAAAAAAACAAAATCGGTTACACACCAATAGATTCAAAAAGGCTGAAAAAAACTGTAACAACAATCGCAGACAATCTTCAGAAAATCGGATTTTTCTCTGTTACAGGACGCAAGGACATGGAAATTTTCTGGCGCGATATTTTGTCCCGCTCGGCATTAAGCGAAGGAGAAGCGCAATATATAGAAAAAATATTCGACAAAGCGGCAGGACTTTCTAAAAAAAGATAATGTCATCAGCAAAGAGAATTTCTTTTTTTGCGCTGACACAAGAACGCTCAATGCAGTTTTTCAGCTGCCTGATATTTCCCGGCCAAGAAAAATCCAGAAGTTTTTTAATTGCGCAGGAAGAAAGTTTTTTGCCAAACACAGAAGCGCAGTCCTCCGCAATTTTTACAAGCTCGTCTTTGCGTTCTCTTAGAGGCGGAACATTTATAACCAGAACGCTGATTCTATAAAAAAGCTGCTTCTTAAAAAGATTTTTTTCCACAAGCTCTGAAATTTTTGAGTCTGTTGCAAAAATAAGACGCGCATCAAGACCAAGCTTTTTGCTGCTTCCTACTTTGCTGAATTCCCTTGAATCCAAAACTCCAAGAAATTTTCCTTGACTTTCAAGGCTCAGTTCGCAAATTTCGTCAATGAAAAGTGTTCCGTTAGAAGCTTCTTCAAAAATTCCAGAATTTTCTTCCGCTCCAGTAAAAGAACCTTTTATAGAGCCAAAAAGTGAACTTTCAATTAAATTCGGATTTATTTCAGCAAGATTAAAAGAAGTAAATTTGCTGTTTTTTCTTATTGAATTTTCGTGGATAAAACGGGCAGTGTGATTTTTTCCAGAACCGCTTTCACCAAGCAGCAAAACTGTGGAATCGCTCTTGCAGGCAATTTCAATCTGCGCTTTAAATCCAAGGCACAAATTGTTTTCCGCGCAAATACATTCATCCAGTTTTTCAGCACAAAACAAATCTTTGCCAAAAGAAGAAACCTCGCCTTTCAATTTTACCAGCGCAGAAACATATTTAAGGCAGTCGGATTCTTTAAAGCAAACAAAAATAGGACGTTCAAGTGTATTCTTAAAAAATTTAGAAATGTAGGAAGATTCACCACAGGAAAAACAAGAGCCATCTATTAAAACTGCCAGAACCAAAAAAAATTCCGGGCGGATAAAAGAAATTTCTTCTGTTTGCACACAAAAAAAATCAAAGTCCCGCTCAAAAACAACTTTGCAAAAAGAAATAAATTCCTTTCGGCTTGAAACTATTAAAATTCTCTCCCTTGACAAAAGCCCCTAATCCTTTTTAAAAAGTTTTGTCCAGACAAGAAGAATTATATACCACAAAAATGGAAAAATCAAAAAAATTCTAAGCGGATTTCTGATAATTTCGCCCCAAACTTCATGACCTTTTTCAAAAACTTTTGGATTGACACGCTTAATTCTTTTGCTCAAGATTCCAACTGCGTCCCGGTAATACAAAAAAATTCCAGAAGAAAATTTTTCTTTATTTGAATAACTCCAGAAATCTTTCTTTTTAATTCCTTCGCTCACAAGAACCAAAGACGGAGACGCTTTTGAAATCGCCTGAATAATATTTTCTTCGTCCTGCTTCTGATAATAGCCAACGCATCTTCCCACAATCTGAAGTCCGCGGAAAGTAGAACGCATATTTTTTTCCGCAGCAGCAAGGGCTTTTTTTCTTCCACCGAAAATATAAAACGACTTGTAGCGGCTTTCAAGAATAGAAAGAATGCTTATGAACGCGTCAAATGGATTATACCTAAAAGGAACTGTCTTGTTAAGAAACTTTGCCCCGGACAAAATGCTTTTTGAAATAGGCAAAATCAAGTCGGCATTTCTTATGCTTTCCGCATATTCGTTTTTGCACCGGATTTTCATAAAGTCCCAGATTGTTATAAATGAAATTTGAGAAGGACCTTTTTTTTCCAAGAGCTGCAAAATTTTTTCTTCCAAATCCTGCTTAGAACAAACATCCACAGGAACTCCGAGTAGTTTTATACGTTGAACCGCCATTTTATTCTCCATTCAAAACAGTCTGCAAAGCCGCAATTCCATACAAAGAAGCAGTTTCGCATCTCAATATATTTGTATCAAAATGCACGGGAATAAATCCGCTTTCTTTCATAATGCTGATTTCCTGCACAGAAATTCCGCCTTCCGCACCAACTGCAACTGCAATTTTTGCATTTTCCTTTTTTATAACATCGGCATTTTTTAGCGCATTATAAATGCTCTTTGTTCCATCGCTGCGCTCATAAAGAACAAGCGCCGCTTTGTGTTCCGCCTGCAAACTGCTCCAAAAACCGCAGGCCTCCTCCACCGAAACCGAATAAAACATTTTTGTTTCAACAGGAGAACCACTCTGCTGCCTTGCCTCCGTTACAATTCTTTGCCAGCGTTCATCTCCAGATTCGGATTTTTTCCGAGCGGATTCAATGTTTCCCTTTTGGCAGAATTCACCTTCCACTGGAATTATTCCGCAGACTCCGCATTCAGTTGCCTGCCTTATAATCAAATCCATTTTCGGAGGCTTTGCTTCAAACTGAAAAAGATAAATTTCCGCCTTGGGCTTTTCCAAAACAGGAGCGGCTTGCGAGATGGAATCATTGCAATTTAGCTTTCCTGCCGCCTGAAGAATTATTTTTTTTTCACAAGAATCAATTTTTGCAACAGTCATCTGCTGGAGAGAACCGTCCAAAAGTCTTGCGTAAATCATATCGCCGCATTTTACTCTTAAAACAGAATTCAAGTAATGATATTTTTTTCCTTGGATGCCAATGCAACCATCAGAGTCAAGCGGAGTTTCTACAATAAACTGCCTCATTGTTCCTGCTGTTCTTTTAAGGTTTTTGTTGAAGCCATAAGTTCCGCAAAGTTTCCGCCCTTTATAACTTCGATTGCCGCCTTAAGCTGACTGTCATAGTCAAGATCGTAAAGGCGAGGAGAACGTGTCCTGTCAAGCTCGTTGCGTATCATTTTTCTAAGAAGCCGCTCTTCAAGTTTGTATTTTGTCTGCAAAGTTTTTGCATAGGAAGCAATTTCCGCTTCTGTCATGTTCTGATGAGAATCCACATAATCTGCAATTGCACCCGATTCTTCAAGAGCGTGCCAATCCTTTTGTTCTTCTTCAGTGAAGTCCGGATAAAGAACTTCCAAATCCGGCTTGATTCCAATCTTATCAATGTTTGTGTCGCTCGGAGAATAATATTTTGCCACGGTGATTTTAAATCCGTCGTTGTTTACGAGTCCGCGCGGAACTTGAACGCTTCCTTTTCCAAATGATTTTTCACCTACAAGGTACGCAGTCTTTGTGTCTTTTAAAGCTCCGCTCAATATTTCACTTGCGCTGGCAGTCGCCCTGTTTATAAGAACAACAATCGGAATGCCGCGCACAACAGTTTTTCTTTTTACAGCATGATAAACCGCATTTTCATAAGCAAGCCGGCTTTTTGTAGAAACAATTATGCCTTCATCAATAAATTTATCCGCAATGTCCACCGCGCTGTCCAAAAGTCCGCCGCCATTGTTCCGCAAGTCTATAATAAGTCCGTTAAACAAAGCTTCCTTGAATGAATCCAAAGCTTCCTGAACTTTTGCCGCAGTGTTCACAGAAAATTCTGTAAGACGCAAATAGCCGATTTTTTCACCTTCAATCATTCCATATTTTACAGACGGATTTTGAATAACAGCGCGCACAAGAGTCCGCTCAAATTCAAGAGTATTTCTTCTGCGTATTTTTACAGTAACACTTTCACCGACAGCTCCGCGCAGCATACTCAAAACTTCATCCATTGTAATCGTAGATGTGTCCACACCGTCAACCGCAACAATCAAATCCCCAGACTGAATTCCAGCTTTTGCGCCCGGAGTGTTTTCTATAGGCTCGGCAACTTCAACATAGGCAGGCTTTTCTTCTGTGGAAACAAGAGGCTTTGTTATTGAAAGTCCAACGCCGCCAAAGTTTCCAACAGTTGTGTCGGTAAGGCTTCTCCATTCAGACTGCGCCATGTAAACTGAATAAGGATCGTCAAGCGCGCCCAGCATTCCCTTTAACGCGCCTTCATACAAAATCTGCGGATCAACTTCTTCCACATAATTCTGCTGAATAAAATAATACAGCTGATCTATAACCTTAAGAAACTGACGCTGCTTTGCTGAATCTATGTCTGAGCTTGAAGAATTAGACTGCGAAAAACACTGCGAGGCAAAAATAGAAAACAATATAAACGCTGAAAAAATCCGCGTAGCCCTTAATAACTTCTTTGCGATTTTCATTGCTCCATTTTAAGCCCTTTTTAGGCAGTATTCAAGGGCATATTCATATTGAATAAAAAAGTACTTTTTTTAACTAACAATAGACTTTAACTAAAAGCTGATATATAATAAAAACAATACTTTTATTGATTTAAAGACGTTTTCACTGTCGTTGCGGGTGGGCTTCGGCAGTTTTTTATTTTAAATCGAAATAGATGAAGAAAACAAAAAAGCCAGCTAGAATTTCCAGCCGGCACTTTTATTTATTTCTGTCATTTTCTGGCCTGACCCTGCGATGTTTCTGAAAGAAACTCGGTTGATAACCTGTCCAATTGCTTTGCGGGAGATTATCCGGTCAAGCCGGATAATGACAACTCTTGTTAAATAATCTCGCTTATAGAACTAGCCAACGCTAGTTGGCGTTGCGGACAACGCGGAAGCCACGGCAGTTCGGGAAGTCGTGTTCCCGGAGGGCAATCTGCGCATATTTGGCGTCGAGGTACCAACAGCCGCCGCGTAGCACACGGCAAGAGTCCGAGGCCGAGCCTGTGCTTGGAGTGTCGCTTGATATATCTCCATCCCAGTCCCAGCACCATTCCCATACGTTTCCGCTCATGTCGTAAAGTCCGTAGCCGTTTGGATTTTTCGTTTTTACATCCCTTGTTCCGGTATCGTTCGTATTTACTGTATACCAGGCTACTTCATCTATGTCGTTGCTTCCGGCATAAGTAGTATAGTCTTTGCCGCCACGTGCTGCCCATTCCCATTCAGCTTCTGTCGGCAGGCGATAGCCGTCTGCTTCAGAGTTGCATATTACGTCATTCCATTTGCTGACGCTCATTGTCGGAACTTCTCCCCATTCGCTTGGGTCTGTCTTTCCGTCAATTGTATAGCAAGGTGTAAGTTTTTCCTTTATAGAACGTGTGTTGCAGTATACAAGCGCGTCATACCAGGTGATATTGTTTACAGGGTTGTTTTTTACATCATCACCTTTAAGTTCGTTTCCGTCCTTGTCGTAAGCGCTGGCATCGCTTGGGTCGCTTCCAATAACTGCCTTGTATTCTCCTCGCGTTACAGGATGGTCGCTCATGTAGAACGAAGCGATTTTAAGATTGCGTCCGCTTACAAACACTGCTGAACTTGGCTTCCATTTTTCTGTTCCATCAATTGAAACGGCAGGAATTTTCACAAAGACTTCTGAAACCTGCTCAGTACTACCAGAACTTGAACCACCGGTACTGCCGCTCTCTGAACCGCCGCCAGAGGTTGTGCCTCCGGTAGTACCGCTTTCTGTACCGCCACCGGAAGTTGTACCGCCGGTAGTACTGCCGCTTTCAGAACCACTTCCAGAAGAATCACCTGTATCACTTCCACCGCTTGAACTGCCTCCAGAAGTATTATCCGATGTATTTCCGCTATTCCCCCCCCCCGCTTGTGTTAGAACCACTACTAGAGCCATTAGATGAGCCGTTTTCAGAAGTTGAACCACCGCTAATTGTTACGTCATCATCCGAACTGTCGCTATCATCACTTTTGCATCCTGCAAATGAAAATGCCAAAGCAAAAATCGCAAACATAGCCAAAATTTTAGCAATCTTTTTCATTTTCTTTTCCTCCAAAAAATACAAATAGAATTGTTTTTTATTGCCGTGCCTAAATATGGCAATCTTCTCTTATTTCCCGCGGCGCAAGACGATTTCGTTTACGCGCTTAATTTCGCCTTCCGCTTTTGTCGCAAAGTCTGAGTACACTGCGCTGTTCGCCATTTTCATTGCTGTAATGTACGGAATAAGCTTGTCGTTGATTGCAGAAAGAAGAGGCTTTTTTAATGATGAGGCGCTTTCTGTTTTTACCGTGGAAGCCGCATTGTACTCGTCGCTTGCCTTTACAAATGAATCCTGCGCAGAGCGGATTTGCTCCAAGATTTCCTTTATTCCGTCAAGTAAAGAAACTGTTTCTTCTTCCTTGGAAAAATCTTCCAGCAGGCTTTCAATAAGCGAAGATTCGCTTACATAGTTTGCCGTTATGATTGATTTTCTGTACTTGTCAAAAACAGTTTTGAGTTTTTGCGCCGCCTCTTTTTTTGCCGCGACAGGGAATACAGAGTAGCCGTCCAACAACGTTGAAAGATTTTTTACAGCCTCATCGCGCACGCTGTCTGCTTCCTCAAGATTGCTCAAAACCTTGTCCTGCTTGATTGCGGTTGTAATCGAAACAGAAAGCTTTTCAATCTCGTCCATCACGCTTTTCAAAAACACATCTGAACAAACACCTTCATCCGCCTTGTAAAGCCGCACAAGCGCATCGCTAAGCCCGTCAACTTCTGTTACACGAACCTTAGAAATTACCTTATTCATTCAACCTCCATCTCCGACTCTCCAGCCGGCACTTTTATTTATTCCTGTCATTTTCTGGCTTGCCCCGGAAATCTGTATCAAAAGATTGCTAACCGAGTTTGCTATGCAAACATCGCGATATCAAGCACGACAATGACAGTTCACATTTACTGCAGAATTTTTCCGAAGGTACTAAACAAAGTCTCCTTGCGGAATTATTCCGAATACTCCCTAAGAAGAAAGCCTGCCCGCGGAATTTTTCCAAACGCTTCCTAAGCAAAAAGTTTGTCTTTGGAATTTTTCCGAAAGCTCCCCAATAAAAAAGTCAGCGTTCGGAATTTTTCTAAAAGCTCCCCAGGCAAAAAAACTGCATTCGGAAAAATTCCATTTAAACGCAAAAAGACCGTCATGCCTAAAATGTGCGCATAATATGTGCATCATTCCGACACAACGGTCTTTTGCTTGTATGTATTTTATGTAATTAGCTAAAAATAGTTCACCTAAACTGAGAACTGAGAACTGAGAAGATTATGGGCATTAATTCTCCTGTGTCAAGTATTTAACTACACTAATTTATTATAGATTCATTTTATAAATAAATCTAGTTATTAATGTCATCTTCGAGCCTGACCCTGCGATGTTTCTGAAAGAAACTCGATTGATAACCTGTCCAATTGCTTTACGGGAAATTATCCAGTCAAGCCCGATAATGACAACTCTTGTTAAATAATCTCACTTACAGGAATTTTGTAGACGCTTCCGCAGTTACGGCAGACAATTTCAAGCGGGTCAGGACCGTTTTGCTTTATATCGGCAAGCTCGTTCTTTGGAAGAGTTTTTAAGTAGCCGATATATTTTTCCTTGCTGCACGGACAGTCAAAAATAATGTCGCGCTCAACTGCAATCGCAGGCTCAAACTCGCGGAAAAGGCCGTGCACAACGTCTTCTGTCTTGCCTTTTTCAGAAAACCACTTGCCAAGCGAAGGACAGGCAGAAAAAGCGTTTTCAATTTTTTCTATCAGCTCTTCGTCAACTTTCTGGTCTGCGCCGCTTGCCGTGTTCGAGCCGGAATCTTTTGTTCCGCCAGTTTCAGGCATAACCTGCACAAACATTCCGCCTGCGCCCATAACACGTCCGCTTTTGTCCATAAAAATGCTTGTGTTGAACGCCGTGCGAATCTGGTCAGACTGCTGAAAAAACCAAGCCAAATCCTTGGTTATGTTTTTATAAAGAATTTCCACAGAGCTGGTTTGCGGAGCTTTGTCGCCCGGGTGAACTTTTGACATTGTCATTGTTCCGTCTCCAAGAAAAGGACTTAAATCCCAGCTTTCCAGAGGCTTTTCCACAGGAATATGGTTTTCATACAAAAATCCGCGCACATAGCCTGAAGAATCAGCTTCAACAGAAAATCCTTTTGCAGGACCGTTTGTGTCATAATGCCAGGTAAGATGCTCCTTTCCTTTCATCGTGGGAATCATAAGAGCGGCACAGATTGATGCCTGTCCCAAAACCATTGTCTCAAGAATTCCAAGGTTATGCTGAGAACGCATCTGGTTTACAAAACGCGTTCCGTGAAAAAGCGCGCCTCTTGCCCGTCCGTCCGCCATTACAAAAATAGAAAGTCCGTCCTTTTCAAGTGAGTCAATATGGCTGTTCAGCTCGTTATCATTTATCTGTGCTTTTATCATGGAATATATAATAGTAAGAAACAGAATTTATGTAAACTTAAATCGGTAGCAATTACAGGGCAAACGCATTATAAATAATTTAAGTAAAGTTTGCGCGAAGGAACGGTTCCTGGGGCAAAAACACATTATTGCGCGATTTTGAATCAGGAAACCGTGACTAAGAGCCAGTTTTATGCTGAATACATTTATAATGCGTTTGCCCTGGTAGCAATTATTTTATGAATTGAACTGACGGCGCATTTGCATTAAAATGCAAGGTCTATGGACAACGAATCAATTAAAAACATGCTTTTGGACATTCAGCCTTCAAAACTTGAATTCACTGTAACAATGACAGGCAAGGAAAGCAGCCGGGTAAACGGACTTTACAAGCCGGAAACAAGGGAAATTCTTCTTCACAATAAGAATTTCAAGACAGAAAACGAGCTTGTCTACACAGCAATCCACGAATACACACATCACCTTATAAACGAAGAGCAGATTGAACTTTCAGGCGGAAAAAATCCTCCTATAAAATCAAAAAGCCACACAAACTATTTCTGGGCAAAATTCCATGCGCTTTTAGACATTGCGGAAGAAAAAAACTACTATAAACTGGATGTTTCACTTTCCCCGGAGCTTGAGCAGCTCACAAAAGAAATCCGCGAAAAATACATTGAGCCAAACGGACACATAATGCACGAGCTTGGAAGAAGCCTTGTAAAAGCCCATGCTCTTTGTGATCAGGCAAATATCCGCTACGAAGACTACTTGGACAGAATTCTTCAGATTCCGCGGACAACGGCAAAGAGCGCATCAAAAGTAGGCTTGCTCCCGGACGAAGATTCTGCGCTCGGATTCGACAACATGAAAATTGTGGCTGGCTGCAAAAAGCCTGACGAAAAAGCAAAGGCAGTGGAAGCAATCAAAAGCGGAAAAAGCCCGGACAGCGTAATTGCCATGATGAAGAAAAAGGCAAAAGAAACCGATCCAAAAGAAAAGCTTGAAAAAGAACGCGACAGACTTACAAAGACAATAAATGAGCTTACACACCGCCTGGAATTTGTGGAGGAAAGCCTTGCAAATCTATAAAAGAGTTTTTGTTTTAACCGCAGCCGTACTTTTTAATGCAAATGCGCAAAGCACATCGTTCAGCTCCATTACATCTCCTTCCATGCCCACAGTTTCTTCCCCGGAAATCGGGAACGGATTTTATTCTCCCGGCTCAGTTTTAAAGCCTGAATACAGCAAAAGCACAAGCCAAAGCAGTTCAAGCAAGACAGGACAGGCAAAATCAGAAAATAAAAATGCGGAATCTTCAAATGAAAAAAGAGAGATGCAGAAGAAGATTTTGTCCGCACTGAGTGCAAAAGATATTTCGCTTTTAAAGGAACAGGGATTTTCCAGCGACATAAATTCCATGATATTTTCACTTTCGTCATCAGACAACTCGCAGGAAACAAAAGTTCTTTTAAATAAAATTCTTGCTGAAATTGAAAAAATCAAAGATGAGTCAGGCAAAGAAAACGGAAAGAAAAAAGCTCCCGAAGTTTCAGCCGCTTCTGCAAAAGAAGAAAAGCTGCCGGAAAAAGCCAAGGCACGGCTTCTTAGGTTCAGTGTGAACGGCTACGACATTTTAAGAACTTGCCGCAAAATTTATATTTCGGAAGTGCAGCTGGACGGAACTTTTTTAATTACAGGCGACAGAGTTTATTCAAGCGACGGAAAAAACAGAACTGAAACTTTCCATATTTTATTTAAAAGTTCTCCAAGTGAAAGCGGAACTTTAAACTACAAAGCCGCGGCAAATGTAACGCAAGACTACCTGAATGAAAATTCATTTTTATATCAGCTTTCAAAATTTGAAAGTCTTCCTGCAATGCGGGTCGGGAACTTTGTTTCAATGCGCACAGAAGAGCCAAACTGGAAACTGGAACTTTTAATTGATCTTGGAGAAAAATAAGCGTGAACGAAAAACTTAACGAAGGCTTAAAAAAACTAGGACTTGAATTTTCACAAAATCAAATCAGCCGGATTGAAACTTACATTTCATGTGTCCTTGAATTCAACAAGACTTACAATCTTATGAAAGCGGATTCCACAGACGAACTTACGGTAAACCACATTCTTGACAGTCTTGCGGCGGCTCCAAGCATTGCTTCTTTTATTCAGAAAATTCAAGAGAAAAAAAATATTGCCGCACTGCAAATTGCAGACATAGGTTCTGGCGGCGGATGTCCAGGAATTCCTTTGGCGGTGGCATTTCCTGAGCAAAATTTTACACTTATTGAACGAATGGAAAAAAGATGCGGATTTTTGGAAAGCGCAGTTTGCAAAATGAATCTTTCAAATGTAAACGTAAATTGCATTCAGGCAGACTTAATAAAGCCGGAATCATTTGACATTGAAGTGTTCCGCGCGTTTCATCCGTTCGATTCAAAAAACACAAAGCTGCTTTTAAGAATGCTAAAGAAAGGCGGAATTCTTGCAGCATACAAAGCAAGAGCAGAAAAAATTTCCGCGGAAATGGAATCTATAAAATTCCTTGTTCCGTCATATAAAAAAATAAAACTGGAAGTTCCTTTTTTGGAAGATCACGAAAGAAATCTTGTTGTGGTAGAAAAATGATTTTTAATTCATCTGTTTTTTTTATTTTGTTTTTAGCAGGAACTGTTTTTGATTTTGTGTTAAATCAGTTTCTTGAAGCTTCGGATTTCTTTTTCAGAAAAAAACATGGAAAGCAAATTCCAGAGCGGCTAAAAGATTTTTTAAACGCCCAGGAACTAGAGAAAACCTGCGCCTATGAAGATGCAAAATATTTTGTTTGGATTCCTTTAAATATCCTGAATTTTATTTTAAAGCTTGCTCTTGTTCTGTCAGGATTCTATGTTTTCCTTTATGAAAATTTCTACAATTTTACAGAAAACGTTTTTGCAACAGTGATTCTTTTTTCTATTGTTTCTGGAATTCCATCTTTTATTGTAAATTTGCCATTTTCACTTTACAGAGAATTCCGCATAGAAAAAAAGTTTGGATTCAGCAACATGAATTTAAAAATGTGGATTCTTGACTTTGCAAAATCTACAGTTTTGTCCGCAGTAATAGCAATTCCAATTTTGTGCGCCGCCACTGCCCTTATAGTTTGCTTTAACAAAATCTGGTGGCTTTTGTTTGCAATAGTTTACCTTGCGTTTTCACTTGGAATAAGCTACATATATCCAGTTCTAATTGCGCCGATTTTCAATAAATTTTCTCCGCTTGAGGAAGGCGAAATAAAAGAGCGGATTGAAAAGCTTTTTGCAAAAACTGGATTCAAGACTTCTGGAATTTTTACAATGGACGCTTCAAGGAGAAGCAACCACAGCAACGCGTATTTTACAGGCTTTGGAAAAAACAAGAGAATCGTCTTGTATGACACGCTAATAAAACAGCTTGAGCCTTCCGAAATTGAAGCGGTTCTTGGACATGAGCTTGGACACTGCAAAAAGCATCACATTGCAAAAAGAATGATTGTTATGATTCCGCTTGTATTTGTTTCATTGCTGGCGGCAAGTTTAATTGCAAAGCTTCCTCCCCTTTATTCAGCATTTGGATACGAGCCGTTGGAAACTATCGCACCTTATATTCAGCCTTTGGGACTTTTGTTTATAGGATTGGTCTTTGAAGGCTACGGAAATATTGTTTCGCTTGTTTCTAATTTCTTTAGCAGAAAAGATGAGTTTCAAGCAGACGTTTATTCAAAAGAAATGTGCGGAACTTCCCAGCCGTTAATCAGCGCACTTATAAAACTGAACAAAGAAAACCTTTCTGAGCTTGAGCCGCCAAAGATTTATTCAATGTTCAACTACAGTCATCCGCCTTTAATGGAAAGAATAAAAGCTTTGGAAAGCTAGGCTTTGCGTGAAAGGAATAAAACTGAAGCGGCAAAAAATATAATCACATAAAAAGCCGCAGCTGCAAAAACAGCATTTGTTCCTAAAAGTCCGACCAAAACATAGCTAAGCATATTGAAAAAATAAAGCGCAATGTTAAAAGCAACAATCATTATAAATCCCAAAACTGGAATAAGAAGAGTCCACTTGAATTTAAAAATTTCATCTGGATTCTCGATTCTGTAGTTCCAGCCAAGGCATGCGCAAAAGACAAACATTATCAGCATTATAAAAGGAAAAGTTCCACGCTGAACAAGATTCTGCGCAAAAACTTCCTGCGAAAAACCATATCTGGAAGCTCTAGGCAAAAGCTTAAATAAAACAGGAAGCGGCATTTCTTTTGCCCCGCAAGCCGCCGCATTTATAAGATTGAAATCAGAGAACTGCATTGGCAAAACCATTGACGAAGCTTTCTTTATGTTCAAAGGAATTCTTTGTGCGGAATGCTCTTTTTTCTGCTGATTTTCAATTCCAAGATTCTGCGCGTCAATATCAGAAAGACCTGTCGGCTCATAAGAATAAAACGGGCGCGAAACCAATCCTTCCGTATTTCGGTCTACAGACTGAAGGATAACAAACGGAACATATTCCCACTTTTTTTCAATTCCCAAAAGCGCAAGATTTTCCTCGCCGAATTCGGAAACTGGCTGGGCAACGGCTTTTGCAAACGGAACAAAAAATGAACAGACAAATTTACCATTTTCATCGTAATGCACAACATTGAAATTTTCCATGTAGCGGATAAGGCTGCCTTCTTTTTTTATGTCCATCGCATTCGAAATGTAAAAAACATTTTTTGAGCCGTCAGGATAATCAAGTGAAAAATAAACTTTATGGCTGTCAGAAAGCTCTTCTATGTATTTTGTTTCGTCAAAAAAGAAATACTGATTTTCCAAATCTTCTTCTGAAAGCGCAAGAAATTTCTTTACATCAGGATCATCGGAAGCCTGAGCATAATTATTTTTTAAGCCAAGAAAAGTATAATATGCCTTTAAAAAATCTCCGCGGGAAAAAGCAACGTAACCGGCTTTTTTTATCTTGTAATAATTCCTCTCGGCAGAATTGTCAAATTCAACTGGAAGGCTTAGCATTTTCCATGCATAGTTTGATTTTTCAACTGCCGCATCAAGATTTGTGTTTTTTCCATCGCAAGCTTCAACTGCAAGACTCGCCCAGTAATGAGCGTCAAACCACTGTTTTTTTTGCGCCGCGGAATCAGACTTTTCCAATAGCTCCAAAATTGTATGTCCTTTGTCTTTTACATGAAGCGGCTTCTGCACTTTTTCTGCGGAAGGCACATTTTTCTTTCCATGCATTTCACTGTCAATAAGAAGAGCTACAGAATCTTCTGTAAGCTTTAAAACTCTTTTTGCATCTGAATTTTCCGGTGAAAGTTCCACTGCTTTTTTTGCATATTGAAGCGCAAGAATCGGCTGGTTCTGCTCCAGAAAATGTCCGGCAATAGAAATCGCATCGGCAAAATCAGACGGGGCTTCCTTTATAAAATCGATTTTACGTTTTACAGACGGCTTGAAAATTTCTTCATTAAACGAAAGAAAAAGAATAAGCGCTAGAGAAAAAAACAAGACAAGCTTGAATCTTGAAAACATCGCAGGAGAAAACCTTGAGCGGCTGTTTCCCGTTTTTTTCTGCCACAGAACCGCGCAAGAAACTGTAAATCCACTTAAAAGAATTCCCGGAAGGCAAACTAAAAAAATATAAAGTCCGTAATAAAATACAAATGGTTTTTCTGTACCGGCTATCAAAGATTCAGGACACGGAATAAAAAAAACAGAAATCAAAAGACAAAGAGCAAAAATGATTGCCGTATATATTCCAGTAATAAAAACAACTTTTTTCATAAGTCATCTCCGTAGTAAGCTGGCTCTGGTGAATTTTCCTTTACAAGTCTTGAAATCAGCCACAAAACAAATGCCGACACAAAAATAAAAATATTCAGAACGCAAACTAAAAGTGATTTTGTCGGAACAGATTTTATCAGTATTGGTATTTTCTGAAACAAAGAATCATCTGCGCCCAAAATAAAAAAGTTCAAAAAGAAAACAAAAATGTAGTCCATTAAAATAAAAAGCACATTTACAAGCCGCCATGCAGAAATATTTTTTATCCAGACCACAGAAGTAAAAGCAAATATAATTGAAGAAAAAATTATCCAGGAAACAAAATTTTCAGAGCATCTTGAATATGATGAAACTGTAAACTTTTGAAAATACTTTAAAATCTGTTTTAGAAGAACCGGCATTTCAACTGTATTTTTTATAAGCGGATCTGAAAATTCATCTTGAAAAATCGCAGGCTTTTCCGAGCTGAAAGTAAAAACATTGCCGTTTGACTTTGATTTGTCAATGCAAACTCCAGAGGCATTGTTTTCTGAGTCAACTTCTGAATAATACAAAACATAGCGGTTGTCTTGCGAAACTCTAAAATATCCGGGCGAAAGAGAAACTGCGGCTTGCATTTCCTTATTTTTATAAACTGAAATTTCAAGTTTTTCTTTTAACGCCGGAATAAAAAAAATCCAAAGGCACAAATGCAAAATCATGCAGACTAGAACTGAATACCAAGGAATTTCTTTATGTCGGATTAAATAGAAAGAAATAAATAAAGGACACAATGAAAGCACAGTCGGCAAAACTTCAAAAATTCCCTGTAAAAAAAATCCTGAACTAAATGCAGAAAATTTCTGCCCGGCAACAAGAACTGTGCAAAGCGAATAAGTCATATAAAGAAACGCGCCAGTACAAAGACCAAGCATAACGATAGCAATGTAGGCGGCAAAAATTTTTATGGAACAAATAAAATTCATATATTTAGAGAATAACACGGATAACTGATAAAATCAAACCAGAAGAACCGTTGTGCTAAATTTTAACGCGTCCCTGAAAACTTCTTGCCAATGTAAGCCGGTCCGCATATTCCAAATCTCCTCCAGCCGGAAGTCCAGAAGCAAGCCGAGTAACAACAACTTGAGTGTCTTGCAAAACGCGCTGTATAAAAAGAGCCGTTGTGTCGCCTTCAACAGTGGGATTCGTTGCAATAATGACTTCTTTTATAACACCAAGCTTTACACGTTCAAGCAGCTGGGAAATTCTAAGCTTATCCGGCGTAATTCCTTCAAGAGGAGAAATAACTCCGCCCAAAACATGAAACAATCCGTGGAATTCATGAGAACTTTCAATTGTCGCAACGTCCTGTGGCTGCTCAACAACACAAAGAATTGTTTTATCTCTTGCAATGTCGGAACAAATAGGGCAGGGATCTTCTTCTGTCCAGGCGCCGCAAATAGAACAAGGTTTTATTCTTTCCTGCAACGACAAAATTTGATTTGAAAAACGGATATTAAAAGAACTGTCGGTCTTTAAAAGATGGCTTGCAATTCTAGCCGCAGATTTTTTTCCGATTCCAGGAAGCCTTGAAAAACTTTCTGTCAACTCGTCAAGAGCGTTCATTTTTTACACGCCCATTCCCGGAATATTCATTCCTGCAACCATAGGTCCAAGCTGATTTTTTATTTCATCCTGAATTTTTTCTAGGGCAGCATGATGGGCGACTTTTATTAAATCCTGAAGCATAGGAACATCTCTGTTATCAACACAGATTGGATCAAGCTTTATATCCACAAGCTCAAATTTTCCGTTTACAGTAACTTGCACCATATTTCCGCCGGAAGAGCCTTCAGCCTCAAGCTCAGCAAGCTTTTCCTGCGCCGCCTTAAGCTGGCTCTGCATTCCCGCAAGATTTTTTACCATATCAAAAGGATTCATTGTTTTCTCCAGAAAAGTCTTTGTAATATGCTGAAAACAAGCGGTCAACGGGAGTCGAACCCGCCTATCAGGCTTGGGAAGCCTGTGTAATACCGATATACGATAACCGCAAACCATAAAAGAATAATGTTATTCCGCTATTTTTTCAACACCCGGAAAATGCTAAAGTTTTTTTACTGAATTTCTTTCTATAAATATAGCCGGCACACGGACACATTCGCCCACAGGAATTCTAACAAGACGATTCATAAGGATTTCTGCAGAAAGCTCGCCGATTGTCTTTATATCCTGCCTGAATGTTGTCAAAGGCGGAGAATAAAATTCGGAAATCATTTCATCATCAAAACCAATAAAAGAAATGTCGTCAGGAATTCTTTTTCCAATTGATTTTACATATTCCATTGCGCCGACCGCCATATTGTCATTTGCAACAAAAACTGCGGTAATATCGTCATGCCGTTCAAGAAGCTCTTTCATAGCATCATGGCTTTCCGCTCGCGACCATTTATGGCAAAATTTCACATAAGATTCATCATATTTCAGCCCGAAATCTTTAAAGGCTTTTTTTAATCCTTCCAAGCGGTCAATTGCAGCCATATTATATTGTGAATAAGTTCCGCCTATGTAGGCAATTTTTTTATGTCCGTTTTTAATAAAACATGAAGCGGCTTTATATCCAGCATCAACATTTGCAGTTACAACAGTTGAAACTCCGGGAATTATAAAGTTTGTTGAAACGCAAGGAATGTCGGATTCTGCAAGCTCCATAATTTCATTGTCCGCACTGAGAGGATTTATAATTCCAACCGCATCTACATTTCTGTGGTAGCAGTGCTCAACATAAGACTTTTTTTCTCCAATTAGAGCATTGGAAATAAAAAGCAAATCGTACCCGGCAAATTCCAAACATTCCCTGAATTTATTCAGAATCTTTCCAAACAAAGGATGATCGAAACCTCTTTGCATATCGGCATCTTCATAAATTACCCCTATTAAAAAAGACTTTTTTGTAGTAAGAGCGCGGGCTGTCATATTTGGGTGATAGCCTAACTCCTTGGCTGCATCAAGGATTTTTTTTCTAGTTGAATTGCTTAAGCCACCAGTCTTGTTAAGAGCCTTGGAAACTGTAGGAGCAGAATAACCTGTTTTTAAAGCGATATCATAAATTGTAACCATTAAATTTTCAGCCTCCGCTTGAACTACGATTTATAATCTTAATCTAGGATGAACAAGAATTTCAAAATTTTACAAATGAATTTTGTTCATCCTTATTCAAGCAAAGATGGAAAATACGTTTAGTCGAGCCTCTTATAGGAAAAATATTCAAAGTCTGCAAATTTCTTATAGGAAATCAAGTCGGCGCAATACATTCCCACAAATGCTCCTGTAAATCCTTGAGTTCCATATTCATCGGACAGTTTACTTGCATCTATAAGCGGACGAATCTGCCTGAAATTTTTCCCATCCTGCGACCAATAGAAAAATCCAGTTTTTTGATGAACTTCAAGCCTTATCCAGACAGGTTTTTCTTCATCAATCTGACATTCCATTTCACGGGAAAATCCTTCTGGCATAATGGACATAACCTGAATAACTTTTCCTTTTTGCTCATCTTGAGTTACAATGCAAAGATACTGGGATTTTTCATCATAACGGTAAACCATTCCCGCAAAATGCTGAAAATTTTCCGGGCTGAATTCCATTTTTGTTTCAGCAACAAAATCAAAATCAGTCTGGCGGCGCGCCAAAATGCTCTGCTCAAAGCAAGAACTTGGAGACTGCCCTCCGTGAATTCTTAAAAAGCCCGGACGTTCTGAAATTGAAAAGCGTTTATCATCAAAAGGAATTCTTAAGGTTTTAAATTCCGCTAGAAAATCCTTGTTTTTAAATTCATATTTTTCAGCAACATGAACAACTCCACAGCCTGGTGCAACAACTCCGCGACCATTTAGTTCTATGTAATCAGGCGGACAATTCTTTAAAGTTCCGTCGGACTGCTTCACCCAAGGCCATCCTTCTTTCCATTCAAGTTCTGCAATTCCAGTTTCGCGCCCAAGAACACAGCGCTCAGTTCCTTCAAGGGGGCGTCCGCAAAGATAAACCAAATAATCTTTTTTTCCGTCTGGAGACTTGCACCAAGAGCCGTGACCAGCCCTTTTTAACTTGCAGTCATAGCCATAAGAAGTAATCAGAGGATTTGCAGGATGAACTTCATAAGGTCCGAATAAATTTTTTGACCTTGCGCAAGTTATTGCATGTTCATAGCTAGTTCCACCTTCCGCGCAAACAAGATAATACCATCCGTCGCGCTTATAAAGATGCGGACCTTCCACAAGCCCAATGTCCGTTCCTAAAAAAATCTTATGAACTTTTCCAACAAGTTTTTTTGCCTTGCAATCATATTCCTGAACAAGAATTCCAGAAAACTGGCGCGGACCTTGCTGTCTATAATCCCATTCCATGTTCACAAACCATTTTTTTCCGTCGTCATCATGGAACAAAGAAGCGTCAAATCCAGAGGCATTCATAAAAACCGGATCAGACCAAGGACCTTCAATAGATTCAGCAGTAGTTAAAAAATTCGGGCAGTCTTTCCAAGGACCATCGTTCCAGCTTCTTACATTTGTAAAAACAAGATAAAAAATTCCATCTGAATAAGAAAGGCACGGTGCCCAAATTCCAGACGAAGCCTTGTTTCCCGCCATATCCAAAAGACGTTTTTCAGAAAGCGGAGAAGGCGCAGGTTTCCATGTCTTCATGTCTTTAGAACGATGCAACTCAACACCCGGAAACCATTCAAATGTAGAATTCGCAATAATGCATTCGCCATCTGCATTGACAATTGAAGGGTCAGCATGAAACCCGGAAAGAATAGGATTATAAATTTTCATATTGATTTTACCTCTGTCTTTATTTTACTCTTTTACGCTTCCCATTGTAATTCCAGAAATAATATATCTTGACATAAACGCATAGAACACAAGAATCGGAATCAGCGAAACTGCGACTCCAAGATAAATTGAGCCGTATTCTGTGCGGTAAATATCTCCGCGCAAAGACTGAACAAGCATTGGCAAAGTATATTTATCTTGATCAGAAAGAAGAACAAACGGCGTCATAAAATTGTTCCAAGAAGCAACAAAAGAAAAAATACTCTGCGCAGCGATTGCTGGTGTCAAAATCGGGAGCATTATCGTGTTGAAAATTCTAAATTCACCAGCTCCGTCAATTCTTCCGGCATCAATAAGCTCAAATGAAAGAATTGATTCCATATACTGGCGCAAAAAAAGAACAGTTCCAGCAGAAGCAATTGAAGGAACAATCAGCGGAATAAAGCTGTTTGTAAGATGAATTTTAGCCATAAACTGATAGAATCCGATAAACGAAAGAGTTCCAGGAATCATAATAACAACTAAAATAAATCCCCAGAGCAAATTCCTTCCCTTAAATTTATAAACCTGAATTCCATAAGCTGTCAATGTAGAAAAATAAACTCCAAGCACAGTTGAAAAAATCGCAATAACCGCACTGTTTCCAAATCCGCGCCAGATTTTAAAAGAGCGGCTTGTAAGATTTTTCCAGTTTTGCAAAGTATTATTTCCCGGCAAAAGTGAAATTCCGGAGTTAATCTGCGCATTTGTTCTCGTTGCGTTTATAAGCATAAGATAAATCGGAATAACTGCAAGCAACGCAAAGAAAATCATCAGCACATATAATACTGTTCTTTTAACTGTAAGTTCATACTTATATTTCATAACAAGCTCCTTGTATCAGTCTTCCTTGCGGGATTTTGCAGGACGCTCCTTTACAAGAGCATTTATTCCAAGAGACAAAATAATTGTGATAATAAAGATAGCAATCGCAATTGCAGCGGCATAAGAATAATCTGTTCCGCCTTGGAATCCCATATTGTAAAGATAAACTGACATCGTTCTAATCTTAAAGTCAGGCTCTCCGTGCATTCCTGTGAGAAGGAAAGGAATTTCAAAAAGCTGCATTCCACCGATCATCGAAGTAACAAGAATATAAAGCATCATCGGGCGTAAAAGCGGCAATGTTATATAGAAAGTCTGCTGACGGTTATTCGCTCCGTCAACAATGGCAGCCTCATACAAAGAAGGAGAAATGCTTGTTATTCCAGCCATAAGCATAATCAAAGTATGGCCGCACCACATCCACCATTGAATAAAAGAAACAATCAGCCGCGAAGCATTTGGCATTCTAAAGAAATTGAATCCCTGGTTTACAATCTCACCGTCAACAACTCCAGAAGACCAAATTCCCAGAGTTCCTGTCAAAAACTGATTTACAGGTCCAACTGGATAAGCAAAAAGGCTTCTAAAAAGAATCGCAATAGATGCGGTTGTCAAAAGATTCGGCATATAAAAAACCGCACGGAACAATCCTCTTCCTTTTAGATTCAGCCTTATATCAGTAAACCAGATTGCAAAAAGCAAGGCGATTCCAAGCTGAGGAGCAAAATTGCAGCCCCACATTATAAAAGTGTTTTTTACTGAACCCCAGAAATATCTATCATGTATAAGTTTCTGAAAATTCTTTAACCCGACAAAACTAAAATCAGAGCGAAGACCTTTTAAATCGCTGAATCCTAAAATCAATGTATACAAAATCGGCCAAAACTAAAATGCCGCATAAACCAGTATAAAAGGCAAAACAAAAAAGTATCCGTTTCTATTTGTCTTGGTTTCTATTCCGGATTTTTTTTTCATCTTGAAACCTCCAAAAAATTTTCCGGCAGAAACCGGGAAAAATATATGCCCAATGCAGAATATAAGAAACTGCATCAGGCATAAATGTTTTTTAAGCTACATTACAAAGAAAGTGAAAGTGTTGAAGAAACTTGAACCTTGAAGTCATCAAGAGCCTGCTGCTTTGTTTTTTCACCATTTACGTAAGCCGCTGTTTCTTCAGAAAATATTGACTCAATAGCCTGATCTGTTCCCTGCGAAAGTTTTCCGTTTACAGATTTAGCCATTTCTGCAAAAGCTGAATAGTGATTCTGTCCAGCAAGATAAGGATCTGCATAGCTGTCTTTTATTTTATCAACAACATTCTTGTTTGAAACAACATCGCCTGTATTTTTTGCCCATGACTCAAGGAATGTGTCGTCAGTAGTAATGTATTTTATAAATTCTTTAGCAGCGTTAGGATTCTTTGTTCCTTTCCATGCCGCAACCCAAGTTCCACCCCAGCGATAGCCTACAGGACCTGCGCACATTGCCCAGTCGCCAGCAGATTCAGGAGCATTTGTCTTAAGAACATAATGAAGTCCCCAAGTTGGCAAGAAGTAGCTGAATATTTCCTTATCTTTTCCTGATTCATCCTTGAAAACACCTTTCATTCCTGCAAACCAACCTTCAGACCACTGGCCAACACGGCCTTCATAGCCCTTGTCATGCAAGATTTTGCACATATCCATGTAGTCGTACATTTTCTGGTCAATAACAAGCTTGTCATCTACAACCCAAGGAGATGCGCGGCCAGCACTATAAGGCTTGAACATATCGCCAGTAGAAGAAACAATATAGCAGTCACCATTTGACTTTTGTTTCAAAAGCTCTGCTGTTTCAAGGAATTTATCCCAGTTTGCAAGATGCTTCTGAACTTCGGCAGGATCGTCTGTACCAAGATACTTTTTTGCAAGAGAACGGCGATAGAAAACTGCGCCCGGAGTAACCTGCCAAGACATTCCGTAAACTTTTCCGTTGTAAGTTCCGACTTCTACAGGATACGGATAAACCTTGTCCTTTACTTCGTTATAAATATCTGTAATGTCAAGCAAAAGACCTGATTCAATGTATTTGCGCACAAAAGCATCTTCAAGAGCGAAAACATCAGGACATCCAGAACCAGAAGCCAGTACAGGGTCAAGTTTGTTAGGAAACTGGTCAGTAGGTGTGAGAGAAAATGAAATATCATATTTTCCGGCAAAACGAGAGTCTTTCTTGAAATAATTATCAATCATTCCGTTAAGCTCGTCTGTAAAAGACCAGACTACAAGCTTGTTGTTTGCATCTGATTTTCCCTGAGATGCCTTATCTTTAGAGCATCCTCCCACGATAAAAGCAAAAGCTCCAATCATCACTGCAGAAATAACTGCAAAATTTTTCTTCATAAGTTTCCTCCATTTTAACTTTATGAAAAATATCAGCCAGAAAAATCCAGCTTTCCTAAATAGAAATACCGGCCGCCAAGAAGGACGTGTGAACTCAATCACATGGCAACCGGTTTCCTAAAAATTAGGCTATCATCGTTTCTTTTATTTGTCAAATAAAAAATTCATTTTTTTTATAAATTCTTACGATTTTTTTAAAACTTTCGATTCCGCAGAAAATTCTATTCTAATAAATGCAAAAATTCATTATGATTTGGAAAAGAAAATTTTACGGAGAACAAAATGCAATACGGATATTTTGATGACGAAGCAAAAGAATACGTTATTACACGTCCAGACACACCGACTTCCTGGAGCAACTATCTTGGCTCAACTGAATATGGAGCTGTCATAACAAACAACGCGGGTGGCTACGGATTTTACAAGTCTGGAGCGCAGGGAAGATTTATGCGCCTTAGATTCAATTCAATTCCAATGGATCAGCCTGGCCGCTATTTTTATCTGCGCGACATGGAATCAGGCGACTACTGGTCAGCTTCCTGGCAGCCTGTAGGGAAACCTTTGGACAAATTTAAAAGCGAATGCCGCCACGGAACTGCATACACAAAAATCACTTCTGAATACGAAGGAATCAAATCTGAAACAAAATATTATGTTCCGCTCGGGCAGACATTTGAATACTGGCGTTTAAAAGTTACAAACACCGGAAGCAAAAAACGCAAGCTCCGCGCATTCAGCTACTGCGAATTTTCAAATCAATGGAACACAACGCAAGACCAAGTAAATTTGCAGTATTCAATTTTCATTGTCAAAGGCGAAAAGTCCGCGCCAAATATGCTGCGTTATTCAATACACGAAAACCTTTATATTCAGCATCAGAAAAATCCTGCAATCAACGACTACATGAGCGAATGGATAGCTCTTGCTGGCGCGCCAATGACAGGATTCGACACAAGCCGTGAAGCATTTATCGGAACTTACGGAAACTACAAAGAACCTGCGGCAGTTTTAAAAGGCGAATGCTCAAATTCAGAAGCGTTCGGAGACAATTCTTGCGGAACAGTTCAAGCTGACATTGAACTGAATCCGGGTGAAACAAAAGAAATCATGGTTCTTCTCGGAATCGGAGACGCAAATGTTGAAGGCAAAAAAACTGTAGAAGAATTTGGAACATTTGAACGCGCAGACCAAGAATTTGAAAAGCTTATAAAAAACTGGCATTCAAAGCTAAACAGCTTTTCGGCAGTTACGCCGGATGAAGACATAAACCACACAGTGAATATGTGGGGACTTTATAACTGCCTTATAACTTTCGCCTGGTCAAGAGCCGCATCTTTGGTTTACAACGGAGAACGCGACGGACTTGGCTACAGAGATTCAGTTCAGGATATTCTTGGAGTAAGCGCGGCAATTCCGCAGGAAGCAGAAGAACGTCTTGTTCGGCTTTTAAGCGGGCAGTTTTCAAACGGAGGCGCATTGCCTGTAATAAGCAAGGATTTTGAAGCCGGAAAACAAAAAATGATTCCAGCAGAAAAATTCCGCTCAGACGACTGCCAGTGGTTCTTTAATGCTGTGCCTTGTTTTGTCGCAGAAACTGGAAACTTTGATTTCTTCAACCGCGTAGTTCCTTATGCAGACAAGGGCGAAGATACAGTTTACGGACATTTAAAGCAGGCTCTTTTGTTCAATCTTGAGAGAATGGGAAAAGACGGACTTCCTTGCGGACTTCTCGCCGACTGGAACGACTGCCTAAAACTCGGCTACCACGGAGAAAGCCTTTTTGTTGCATTCCAGCTTAGACTCGGACTTACAACTTACGCGGATATTTCAAAACGCCTCGGAAAAAACGATGAAGCTGACTGGGCTTTGAGCGAGCGCAAAAAACTCGACGAAAACATCCAGAAAAAATGCTGGGACGGAAAATGGTTTATATGGGCAATCGCAGAAGATGGAACAGTCTACGGAACTCAGTCAATTGAAGAAGGACAGATTTACTTCAACACACAAGTCTGGTCAGTTCTTTCAGGAGCCGCAACTCCAGAACAAATGAAAACCTGCCTTGAATCTGTAAAAGAAAAACTTGCAACTCCTTACGGACTTATGCTTTGCGCGCCGCCATTTATCTATGCAAGCCGCGACATAATGAGCTCAGTTGTATATCTTCCGGGAATAAAGGAAAATGCCGGAATTTTCAACCACACACAAGGCTGGGGAATTATCGCTGAAATCATGAACGGAAACGGCGACAGAGCCTACGAATATTGCAAAGCCGCGCTTCCAGCTGCATACAACACAAAGGCAGAAATCCGCCAGAGCGAACCTTATGTTATCGGGCAGACAACTTATTCCACATATTCAAAACGTCCGGGCAACACAAGAGTTTCCTGGCTTTCTGGAGCCGCAACTTGGAACTATTATTCAATCACGCAGTATATGCTTGGAATCCGCCCGCAGTACAACGGACTTTTGATTGATCCATGCATTAAGCATGACTGGGACGGATTTAAAGTTGAACGCCGCTGGAGAAAAATGAATCTTCACATTGAAGTAAAAAATCCTTCGCACGTTTCAAAAGGAATTGAATATATCGAAATAGACGGAAAACGCATCGATTCTTCCACAATTCCAGCTGAGCTTTTAAAAGACGGAAGCACAATCATTGCCGTAATGGGCAAAAATGCGCTTCCTGTAGAAAACGAGCGTATGTAAAAACATTTTAACTAACGATAGTTTTATTAGAACTACCGTTAGTTGTAGAGCATAAAATTCAAACTAACCAATTCAAGGAAATTTCTTATGGAACAATACAAAAAAGACTTTATAGATTTTATGGTTGAATGCAACGTACTTAAATTCGGCTCATTTACACTCAAAAGCGGAAGAAAATCACCTTTTTTTATGAACGCAGGAGCATACACAACAGGAAACCAGCTTGCGCGCCTCGGAGAATTCTATGCAAAAGCAATCCACGACAATTTTGGAGACAACTTTGACGTTTTGTTTGGACCTGCATACAAAGGAATTCCTCTGGCCGTAGCAACAGCAATCGCATATCATAACCTTTATGGAAAAGAAATCAAATATTGCTCAGACAGAAAAGAAGAAAAGGACCACGGCGCAGACAAAGGTTCTCTTTTAGGATACAAAATTCAAGACGGAGACCGGGTTGTTATAATAGAAGACGTAACAACTTCCGGAAAATCAATTGAAGAAACTTACCCAAAAATCAAGGCGCAGGAAACAACTTCCGACGGAATAAAAATTGTAGGCGAAATCGTAAGCCTGAACCGCATGGAAAAAGCACCTGACAGCACAAAAGCCGCCCTTGACGTTATAACAGAAAAATACGGATTTCCTGCACGTGCAATAGTTTCAATGGCAGATGTTGTTGAATGCTTATATACAAACGGCGACAAAAAAATCATAACCGACGAAATAAAAAAAGAAATTGACGCATATTACAGTGAATGGGGTGCAAAATAATTGAATTTTCCAGTAAAAAAATTAAAATCCCTTGCATTTTTCGTTGTAATTTCAATCTGTACCCTTTCATCATTGGGTGCAGAAGACAAATTTTCACCAAAAAAAATAGTATGCCTTTCACCTTCAGGGGCAGAAATATTATGCGCATTAGACAGTTTTGACAAAATAAAAGCAAAAACAGACTACTGCGACTACCCGGAAGAATTAAAAAAATTGCCTTCAGTTGGCGGATTCGACGGAAAAAACTTAAGTATTGAAACAATACTGGCATATTCCCCAGATTTTGTTTACGGCTCGCAAGGAATGCACGATTTTTTAAAAAAGCCTCTGGAAAATCTAGGCATAAAAGTTTTCTTAAGCAACGCCGCAAACGGAATTTCCCAGACAAAGCAAGAAATCCTTTATATTGCAAATCTTCTTGAAAAACAGGATGAAGGGAAAAAAATCGTAGAACACATAGAACAGCAGATAAATTCTGTACCCAAATCTGCATCCATAAAAACCGTTTATTATGAAGTCTGGAATGAGCCTTTTATGACAGCAGGAAAATCTTCTTTTATAAATGAACTTTTGGAAGCAGCAGGTTACAAAAATATATTCGATTCAATAAAAGAAAGCTACCCAATGGTAAGCGAAGAATCAATTATCGCAAGCCAGCCGCAAATAATAATCTTGCCAGATGCAAACGGAATAAATCCACAAAATATAAAAATGCGCCGAGGATGGAACAGAATACCAGCTGTAAAAAATAATTCAATTTTTGCTATCAATGCAGATTTAATTTCAAGACCAGGTCCTAGAATAGGAGAGGCTGTCCTTGCACTAAGCAAAATAGCCAATTAAAACATCAAATGAAAAAAGCCGCACTGTTTATAATATTTGCAGCAAGCATATTTTTCTCTTTGATTTTGGGAGCTGAACGAATAAAGGTTACAGAACTATTCTGCAATGGTGACAGTTTTTCAAAAATAATCTTTTTTAACATAAGGCTTCCGCGCGCAATTCTTTGCCTTATCGCAGGTATAACGCTAGCCGGAAGCGGAGCTGTATTTCAGATGTTTTTTAGAAATCCGCTTGCAGAACCAGGAATAATGGGAGTTTCATCTGGCGCAACATTAGGCGCAGTCTTAGCTTCTTGCGCAGGAGTTTTCAACACAACATTTTTCTCGTCATTGCAACTCGGCTCTTTTTTAGGCGCGCTTATTTCTGGAGCACTTGTAATAGCAATTGCCGGAAAAAAATCACCTTCGGCACTTTTGCTCTGCGGCACTGCACTTGGCACATTGTATTCCGCGTTCAGCTCGATTTTGCTTTCCATAAATGAACGGCAGCTTCATTCTATTTATATGTGGATGCTAGGAAGTTTTAGCGGAAGAGGCTGGGAAGAACTCTTGTTTATTCTGCCACCATTTTTGGGTGCAGTTGTAATTTTTTTTCTTTGCATATTCAAACTAGACATTCTTTCCTGCGGCGAAACAAACGCCATTTCATTAGGACTTTCTGTAAAAAAACTTCAGCTTGTAATTTTAATTTCTGGAGCTCTTGCAGTTTCTGCGGCAGTATGCGCAGGCGGAACAATAGGATTTGTAGGCTTGATTGCGCCACATATCGCACGTAAAATTTTTGGAACAAAGGCAAAAACTGTAGTTCCGCTTTCAATGGTTACAGGAGCTTCTGTCTTACTTCTCTCTGATACCATTTGCAGAACTGTAATTTCCCCAGCAGAACTTCCAGTGGGTACAGTTACAGCAATACTTGGCGCGCCATTTTTTATTTCACTTTTGTTTTCCAAAAAAAGAGGTATAGAATGGATGAACTAAAAGTTTGCAACCTCAACGCAGGCTGGAATAAAAAGCAAATTCTTTTTAACATAAATCTTTCTATAAAAAAAGGAGAATTTATCTGTCTTTCAGGAGCAAACGGAAGTGGAAAATCAACCTTGCTTTCAATAATGTCAGGGGTACAGACAGAACTAGTCTTTGGAAATATAAAAGAATCTGTACCCATTTCTTGCCTTAGCATAAAACAAAGGGCAAAAACTGTATCCTATATGCAGCAAAAAGAATTTCCGGCATGGGATTACAGTGTAAAAGATATTGTTCTTACAGGAAGATTTCCACATACAAACTTCACTGGATTTTATTCAAAAGCTGATTTTTATGCGGCAGACAAAGCCATAGAACAGCTTAATATAGAAAATTTGGCAAGCAAAAGTATTCTGGAACTTTCAGGAGGTGAATTTCAAAAAGCAAGAATTGCAAGAGCCGTTGCGCAGGAAACAGAATTCATGCTTTTAGACGAGCCAGTAGCCGGACTTGATTTTTCTTACCAAGAGGAGCTTTTGTTTCTTTTAAAATCAATTGCAAAAGAAAAAAATACTGGAATTCTTATTTCAATTCACGACATAAATACAGCCGCCAGATTCGCACAAAAAATCGCGCTGCTCCCAAAATTCAAGCCTTGCATCTATGGAACTCCAGATCAAATAATGACAAAGGAATACCTTTGTGCAGCATACAATGCAAACATAGAAATCTGTACCCATCCACTTTACAAAACCCCATTGGCAGTCTTTTAAAAAACGCTCTTGGTAAAAAACAGAAAATCAGATAAAATAACTTTATGAAAACAACTCCAAGCTATACGGTAATTTACAGCGATGATGAAATTGTTGTGCTGAATAAAAAAAGCGGACTTTTAGTTGCCGCGGATAGATACGATGCTGAAGCTCCGCGTCTAGATCTTCTTGCAGAAAAAGAATTCGGAAGCCTTTTTGCAGTGCATAGAATTGACAAGGACACAAGCGGAATTGTAATTTACGCAAAAACTCCAGAAGCCCACAGAAATATTTCAATGCAGTTTACAGAAAGAACTGTAAAAAAAACATACCATTGCCTTGTAAATGGACATCCAGCTTGGGACAATTTTACGGTGGATCTTCCGCTTCTTCCAGACGGAGATGACAGGCACAGAACTGTAATCAACAAAAAATTCGGAAAGCCGTCTGTAACATATCTTGAAGTTGTAGGACACTGCGGCCCTTACAGTTGGATAAAAGCATTTCCAAAAACTGGAAGAACCCACCAAATCCGCGCGCATCTTCAGTCCACGGGATTTCCAATTGTATGCGACCCGCTTTATTCAGGGAATCAAAAACCTGTCCGGCTTAGCGACATCAAGCGAAAATGGAACGGAGATGTTTACGAAGAACGCCCGCTTTTAAACAGACTTGCACTGCATGCTTATTCAATTGAAATTGCGCATCCAAAAACAGGCGAGCAAATTATTTTTACAGCTCCCTATCCAAAAGACATGGATGCAGTAAGAAATCAGCTTGCAAAAATTTTCAAGATAGATCCTCTGGCATAAATAAACTTAAAAAAAATTCTTACGCTTCATAAAAAACTGTGATAAAATATAAAAAATCGGAGGACAAACATGAAAAAATACATAACTATAAGCCGTGAATATGGTAGCGGCGGACATACAATCGGAAGCATAGTGGCAAAGGAACTTGGAATTCCGTTTTACGACAATGAAATAATCGACCTTGCGGCAAAAGATTCTGGACTTCATCCTGATTTTATAAAAAAAAATGAGCAGAATATTTCTTCTGGATGGCTTTACACGCTTTTACTTGGAGCAAGCTACGCCACACCAGGAACAGGCTCAATGCACCTTGGAATGAACTCTGCAACATCAGCAGCTCCTCTTGCCGATCAGGTTTTTAATGCGCAAAGAAACGCAATTATTCAGCTTGCCAAAAAAGGACCTTGTGTTATTGTCGGCCGCTGCTCAGATTATGTTTTGCGCCATTGCGAGGAAATTGACAGAAAAGATATTCTTAATATTTTTATTTATGCGCCTCTTGCAGACAAAGTTCAGTATGCAATAAAAACGAAAGGACTTGATCCTGCCACAGCGGAACGTGATGTAAAGCTCATAGATAAAAGAAGGGCAAACCATTACAACACATTTACAGAGCGTACTTGGGGAAACAGAGCGCACTATGATATGCTTATAAACAGTTCTCTTCTTGGAATGGAAAAAACTGCAAAGATGATTGCACAAATTGCAAAGGAATCATAGTTTGATTCTTACAGTCTGAATACGACGGGCGCTTTGATCTTCAACAATAAAAAGTGTCCCGTCTTTTTTATATACAGAGCCCACAGCCGGAAGCTCATCAAACCGCTCAAGAAGCCATCCGCCTAAAGTATCAAAATTTTCACTTGAAAGACTCATGTAAAGAACATTGTTCAAGTCATCAAGTTTCATGTCTCCAGGAACAAGAAATTCATTCACTCCAACAAGTGTTATGCGCTTTTCTGGAGGAACATCAACCATTCCATGCTCATCTGTAATTCTTCCAAAAACTTCATGCAGAATATTGTCCAAAGTTACAATTCCAGTCATTTCACCGTATTCGTTTACAGCAACTGCGAAATTATTTTTTTCAGCTTTGAATTTCTTCAAAAGCTCAATCGCGCTCAAAGTTTCCGGCACAAAAAGAACAGGTCGCATACACTGGCGCACAAAATCATTGCAAGAGCAAATTTTTTTATCAGCAAAAAGAACATCTTTAAAATACAGCATGCCTACAATTTCTTCACTGTCATTTTCATAAACCAGAATTCTTGAATATCCGGTTTCCTCAAAAATTTTTATTACATTTTCAAAAGAATCCGATGCGTAAATATGGCGCACAAGTGAACGATGCCGCATTATATTGTGAACACGCAAGTCTGAAAATTCAAAAATCCGCTCAAGCATTTTTCGCTCATCCTGTTCCAGCGTGCCTTCATTTTCCCCGATTGCAATAAGAGCCTTAAGTTCCTCTTCTGTAATCAGCGGACGTTTTGCCTTTATAATTTTTTTTTCAAGAAAATCAAGAAGCTTTGTAAACTGAAAGAAAAGCCAGATTACAGGAAAAAATATTTTCTGAATAATCAGAATCGGAACAGCTGAATTCTGCGCCACAGTTTTTTGATTGAAGCTTGCAAATGTCTTTGGAATTATTTCAGCAAAAACAATAACTAAAATTGTAATTGCGGCAGTGGCAAACGAAACATATTCCGCCCCGAAAGCTTTTATTGCAAAAGCCGTAGCAATTGAGGAGTTCAGGGTATTTACAAAATTTGTTCCTATTAAAACAGTCGAAATAAGCTGGTCAAGCTCCGATTTTATTTTGTAAACTCTTATTGAATTCTTTGCATTTTCCTTGAGCATTTGCCTTACAGAAATTCTTGAAATGCTGGTAAAGGCTGTTTCTGTCGCTGAAAAAAATGCGCCCAAGAACAAAAGGAACGCAATTGCAAAAAGATTCAAAAGAATATAAAATGCGCTCATTTTTGCTCTCCGTCTTTTTGCATTTTTATTTTTTTTACGCGGTTGTCTTCCATTTTTATTACTGTGAATTTATATCCTTCCGCAAGGATAAAATTTCCTTCCTGCGGAATTGAGCCAAGTTTTTCGCAAATAAAGCCGCCTATAGTTTCACAGTTTTCAGAAGAAAGATTTATTCCAAGTTTTTCGTTCAAGTCAATAAGACGAGCAAAACCGTCAAGCTCACATTCATGAGTGTTTTCAATTATAAGATCTGCCTTATGCGCACGGATATTTTTTCCATCCGTAACAGGTCCGAAAATTTCGCGGACAATGTCTTCCCTTGTTAAAATTCCATAAGTTCCAGAATATTCGTCAATTACAACCGCCATGCTTTGCCGGTTTTCCCAAAGCATTTGCTGAACACCGGACATTTTTTTTGTTTCAAGAATGAAAAGGGGAGGTCGCATTGTCTTCTGCACACTGAACTCTGAAGCCTTGTTTTTGAATGACAGCATATCTTTTATATAGATAATTCCCACAATGTCATCAATGTCTTTTTTGTAAACAGGGAAGCGCGAAAAACCAGAACACTGGGCTTTTTCAATAATGTCGGAATAAGAATCATTTACGTTCACAGCTTTTATTTGCTTGCGCGGAATCATAATGTCTTTTGCCTCAAGGTCAGTAAATTTGAAAACCTGCGACATCATGTTTTTTTCATTTACTTTTAAAATCCCCTGCTCGCATCCAACGTCCAAGAAAGTTTTTATTTCTTCTTCAGTGTAAGAAACTTTTTTGGGCTTTACATTGATTTTAAAAACTTTCAGCACAAGCTTTGAAAAAGAAGTGAAAACCATTACAAGCGGAAAAAGAAGAGTTTCAATAATCTGAACAAAAAAACTAAAGAAAAAGGCAACTGCTTCCGGGTGATGGGTTGCAATAATTTTAGGTGTAATTTCTCCAAAAACCAAAAGCAGAATTGTTACAACAAAAGTCGCAAGCCCGATTCCAGCCGAACCAAAAAGTCCGACCGCTATAAAAGTAAAAACCGCAGAAAGGGCAATATTGACAATGTTGTTTCCAACAAGAAGCGTGTTTATAAGCCTATCTTTGTTTTTAAGAAGATTCCAAACACGGATTGCACGTTTGTCTTGCTTTCCACGCAAAAGCCGAACACGGAGCTTGTTAACAGAAAAAAATGCGCTTTCCGTGGCAGAAAAAACTGTTGAAAGAACAATAAGAACTACCGCAGTTGCCAATAGCACCGGCAAAGGAACAGCCAGAGAATCCACTACTTTTGGCTCTCCTGGCTTTTTTTCATTGCTGAAAATTTGCGCACAGTTTCCAGAGCCTTTAAGATTTCCTCCGAATATCCGCCTTCAGTTTTTATGCTGTAAGCTTTTTCCAAGCACTGCTGAACACGCTCAAAATCAATATCCGGCAAATTTACAAGAACATAAGCCGCCATATACATAGCTTCCTGACGCTGCAAATCTGAAAGGGAAGTTTTTTCTGCAATCTGCTCAAAAGGCTCGGCGGGATCTTTTCCTTCTGCAAATGCTTCAAGCGATTTATTGTAAGCGTTGCGGACTTCGTAAGCACCCAAAAGTCCTGTTGAATCCTGTTTATCAAGAACAATAAATTCCTGAATCAAATCTTTTAAAAGGAAACAATGTTCTTGACTTGTATTTTCAACCAGCTCATTTATAGCCTGCGCTTTTTCTATTCCGGAAGAATTTTCAACTTTTTCAACCAAGGCTTTTGTCTTTAAAGCTTCCTGCCCGGCATCTTTCATTTTTGCAGAATACTCTTCAAAAGTACATTCAGGCTTTTCTTCAAAATCAACAGAAGCCAAAACATATCCGTCTTTTGAAACAAGATATGCACATGGCCATTTGCGGACATTGTAATAGCGCGCAAGCAATTCCTTTTTTTCGTAGGATTCTTTAATTTCCGCAGCCGCTTTCAATTCATCTTCGGAAGCATTTTCTGGAACATTTGTCTTTGCATATTCAGTTTGAGAAAAATCCAAATTCGCAAAAACATATTTTTTCCCAAATTCGTCTGAAAAGTCTTTTGTTAAAACAATTTTTTCCTTAAAAGGCTTGCTTGTTTCCGCCCAGTCATCTCCGCTGAACAAAAGATAAATGTCTTTCTTCTGCTTTTTGGCAGCTTCCTTTGCAGAATCAAAATCCGAATACCACTTTGGCGCACCGCATGAAACAAGAAGAAATGCCGCTGTAAGAACAGCAATAAAAATTCCATGTCTTTTCATTTTTCTATCCATTAAATTAGTTAAAATATCTTATTCCAGCCGCAAAAATATTTTGGCAAGAACTTTCGTTTGAATCCATTCCTGCAATATTTTTTATAAGGTCAATACTTGAGCCGCCTTTATCTGTGCCCATTGTGCGCTCGTTATGTCCCATTTTTCCAAGAACACGACCGTCCGGACTTGTAAGACCTTCGATTGCAAAAAGGCTTCCGTTAGGATTGTCCGGCTCTATTATTGAAGGAATTCCATTTTCGTCAACATACTGAGTAAAGACCTGTCCGTTTGCAAAAAGTTTTTCCGCAAGCTCTTCAGTGATTACAATGCGTCCTTCTCCATGGCTTACAGGAATAAGGTGAATCTTTGAATTCAAAATACTGGAATCCTGCGCCCAGGGACTTTTTGCGCTGACCATTCTTGTGCGAACAACTCTGCTTATATGCCGTCCGATTCTATTGTAAGTAAGTGTAGGCATATCTGCGGAAGGTTCTTTTATTTCACCATAAGGAACAAGCCCTGTTTTTATAAGCGCCTGGAAACCGTTGCAAATTCCAAGCACAAGGCCATCGCGTTTTTTTAGCAGCTCCATTATGCTGTCTGCAATTCTGTGCTCGCGGATTACATTGGCAATGTATTTTCCTGAACCGTCCGGCTCATCTCCTGCGCTGAATCCGCCTGCAAAAGCAAGAATCTGCGCCTCGTCAATTTCCGCCTTGAACAAATCCAAGGATTCTGCCAAGTCTTTTGGAGTTCTATTGCGGAACACAACAATTTTTGTTTCGCCGCCATTCAAGTTAAATGCACGCGCCATGTCGTATTCGCAGTTTGTTCCAGGGAAAACAGGAATCACAACTTTTGGCTTTGTTTTTCCGGCTGAATAATCAAACGTAGAAGATTTTTTTCTAGCTTCTTCAAGCGACTCATGCTCTTTCAATGCAAAAGAAGGCAATGGTGGCTGAAGCTCTGCGCCAGAAACTGGAGGAAAAACTTTTTCAAGCTTTGATTCCCAGGCAGATTCAATTTCATCAAGAGAAATTTTTACATCTTCAAGTTCAATGCTAGGCTCGCAAATAGTTTCTCCAATTTTAGAAACTGTTCCTTCAATAAAATCTTTTTCCAAGTCAAGGTCAAAATCCGACTCAACTAAAATTGAACCATAAAGTGGAGTAAACAAATCGCTAACGTCGGCTTCTTTTATTCCAGAGGCGGCTGTGCAGCTTAAAGGAATTGTGTCCAAGGAAACTCCGATTTTATTTCCAAGCGACATTTTGCTCAATCCTTCTGCAATTCCGCCGGCGCAAACCGGGTACATCGCATTTATTTTTTTCTGGCTATTAAACTTGTAAAGCGCGGCAGTGTTTTTCTTGAACACTTCAAAATCCGGAACAAGCTCAGCAGAATATGGAACGCTCACAAGGAAAACTTTGCTTCCCGCTTTTTTGAAAGAGCCGCTCACAACATTTTTTACATCGTCAACATTCACGGCAAAAGAAACCAATGTGTGCGGAACGTTAAGATTTTCAAAAGTTCCAGACATTGAGTCTTTTCCGCCGATTGAGCCAGTTCCCATTGCAAGCTGGGCATCAATAGAACCAAGCAATGCGGCTGCAGGATACCCCCAAGTTTTTTCTGTTACAGCGCGCCCAAAAAATTCCTGGAATGTAAGACGGCAAGTGTCGGTTTTTCCACCTATGCAGGCAATTTTTGCCAAGCTAGAAAGAACTGCAACCTGCGCTCCGTGCCATGCCGACCACTGGGAAACACGAGGATCAAAACCGTAGCTCATAAGGCTGACTGTAGAAGTTTCGTGCGGGGAAACAACTGGAATTTTAGCAGCCATTCCAGCTTCCGGTGTTCCCTGATATTTTCCTCCGTAAGGCATAAGAACAGAACTTGCGCCAATAGAACCGTCAAACCGCTCGCCAAGTCCACGCTGACTGCAGCAAGCCAAATCGTTCATATTGCAAAGCCATGCTTCTTTTATGTCCGGATTTTCTGAATCTTCAAGAAGAATTTTTTCAACTGATTCAAGAGGATGAACCAAAGGAGAATTTTTCTGTTCTGCAGGACTTTCTATTGAAGCAACCGCATGATGCTCAGCTCCGGCTGTATCAAGGAAAGAGCGGTCAATGTCTACAATTGTCTTTCCGCGCCACTTCATTACAAGTTTATTTGTATCTGTAACAACCGCAACTACAACCGCGTTCAAATTCTCTTTATTGCACTCCAAGATGAATTTCTGCGCGTCTTCCTTGCGGACAACAACTGCCATTCTTTCCTGGCTTTCTGAAATTGCAAGCTCTGTCCCGTCAAGACCTTCATATTTTTTTGGAACAGCATCAAGGTTTATATCAAGTCCAGAAGCAAGCTCACCAACCGCAACAGAAACTCCGCCCGCTCCAAAGTCGTTTGAACGGCGAATCATGCGGCACACATCTTTATTTCTAAAAAGACGCTGAATTTTACGCTCTTCAACGGCGTTGCCTTTTTGAACTTCAGCAGCGGCAGTTGCAACAGACTTTACATCGTGAACTTTTGAAGAGCCTGTAGCACCGCCAATTCCGTCGCGTCCAGTTCCGCCTCCAAGAAGAATTACAACATCCCCGGTTTCAGGCTCTTCGCGCATAACCTGATCACAAGGGGCAGCAGCAATAACCGCGCCAAGCTCCATGCGCTTAGCAACATATCCCGGATGATAAACTTCAGAAACCTGACCTGTTGTAAGTCCAATCTGATTTCCGTAAGAAGAAAATCCCTGGGCAGCTTCACGTGTAAGCTTCATCTGCGGAAGTTTTCCAGAAAGCGTCTGGCTTAAAGGAACTGTAGGGTCGGCGGCTCCAGTAACACGCATCGCCTGATAAACCCAGGAACGTCCGGAAAGAGGATCACGGATTGCGCCACCAATACAAGTTGCCGCTCCACCAAAAGGCTCAATCTCTGTAGGATGATTGTGAGTTTCATTTTTAAACTGCAAAAGCCAGCGTTCATCAGGTTCGCCGCTTGTATAATGAACATCTATAAAAACAGAGCAGGCATTTATTTCCGCGCTAACTTCAAGGTCGTCAAGTTTTCCGTGCTTGCGAAGATATTTTGCACCAATGCAGGCCATGTCCATCAAAGTAACAGGCTTGTCTTTGCGGTCGGCATACAAATCCGCACGAACAGCTTTATAATTATCAAGCGATTTTTTCAAGGCGGAAGCATAAGGTCCGTCTTCAATTTTTACATCGTCAAGAACTGTAAGGAAGGTTGTGTGGCGGCAATGATCTGACCAGTAAGTATCCAAAACGCGGATTTCTGTAAAGGTTGGATCGCGGTTTATTGACTTAAAGTAGTCCTGCATGAATTTTACATCAGCCAAATCCATGGCAAGACCAAGTTCTTTTCTATATGAATCAAGCTCACTTTCTGATTTTGAAATGAATCCAGAGACAACCGCAATATCAGCTGGGATAATAGAAGACATTCTAAGAGTTGCAGGCTTTGAGCTGTCTGCAAGCCGGCTATCAACTGGATTTATAAGGTACTTTTGGATTTTTAAAACGTCATCCGCGCAAACGCTTCCTTCAAGGAAAACAATCTTTGCACATCTCACAGCAGGAGGCTCTGTTCCGACTTTTGTGGCAGACTTCATTCCTTCCCGCAAAAGTGTAAGGCACTGCTCTGCGCTGTCCGCCCGCTGGTCATACTGACCGGGAAGATATTCCCATATAATCTGAGTAATATCAGCAGGAACTTCAAGTGAATCATAAACAACAAAATCGCTTTGAGGCTCGGAAAAAATTCTTACAGCAGAAGCCTTTGCAACTTCGTCTGCGACATTTTCTATGTCATACCGGTTGAAATAACGGACGCCGGTAACTCCACCAATTCCTAAAAAACCTGTAATCTCGGAAAAAATCCGCGCCGCTTCATTCTGAAAACCGGCCTTTCTTTCAACATAGATACGAAACATTCGCATATTTTATAGCAAAACCTCCGTTTGTTCAACGCAACTGAATTTTGAATCGCAATTTTAGCTGATTTCAAGAGGATAAAAGCATTGTTGGATTAATTATACTAGGAAACTTTTTTATATGGTGCTTTTGGCTTTGAAACAACCTTTGCATCAGGGCAAACGCATTATAAATGTATTCAGCATAAAACTGGCTCCCAGACACGGTTTCCTGGTTCAAAATCGCGCAATAATGCGCTACACGCTGATTGTTGCAAAGTAACTATAGAATTGCCCGCTCACGCGGTCGCAGCAATCAGAGTGTTTTTGCCCCAGAAACCGTTCCTTCGCGCAAACTTTACTTAAATTATTTATAATGCGTTTGCCCTGACCTTTGCATACTTATTTGTTGAAAATAAAATGTATTTTTAATAAATTTATTATATGAAGAAAAAACTAAAACTTTTTAAACGTTTTATTTACAGCCGTGTGGTTTTCTGCTTTTTGCTGCTTGCAATGCAGATTTGCATGTATTTGTTTTTCATAATAAAATTTTCTCCATATTTCTTTTATTTTGCCAGAGTCAACTTGCTTTTAAGCTTTACTTTTATGGCTTATCTTTCAAACTGTGAAGGAAAAAACGAATTCAAAATCGCGTGGCTTCTTCCAACGATGATTTTTCCACTATTCGGAATTTCACTTTATATCTATACAAAAATGGCGACACGTAATGCCAGACTTAAAAACAAAATTGAACAGAGCAAGATTCAAACTTGGAAATTCGTTCCAAAGCCTACGGAAACAAAATCAGCATTTCCTGAAATTTCCGACCTCGCATTTTATCTTTACGAAAGCGGAAACTTTCCTGTATACACAGATTCCGATGTTGAATATTTCTCATGCGGGGAAGATTTTTTTCCTGATTTCATGCAGGAACTTAAAAACGCAAAGGAATTTATTTTTCTGGAATTTTTTATAATAACGCCCGATGATTCATGGCAGAAAATTCTTGAAATTCTAAAGCAAAAAGTCACCGAAGGAGTAGAAGTCAGGGTTCTTTACGACGGAATAGGTTCTGTGCTCGCGTCCACAAAAGTTTACCATAAATATTTAGCAAGCCTTGGAATAAAGTCAAAAATTTATATGCCGCTGACTCCAGTTTTTAACCTGCAGCAAAACAACCGCGACCACAGAAAAATTGCAGTGATTGACGGAAAAATTTCCTACACAGGCGGACTGAATCTTGCAAACGAATATTTTAATTTTGGACAAAACAAGTTTTCATATTGGAAAGATTCCGCAGTAAAAATCCGAGGAAACGCGACAAAAACTTACACTGCGCTTTTTCTGCAAATGTGGAATCTTGCAAAATTTCCAGAAAAAAAATTTAATAAAAGCTATGAAAAATTTTTTCCGGCAATAAAAGAAAATTCCAGAGAAGGACTTTTGATTCCTTACGCAGACAACGCTTACAACGAAAAAGACATTGCGGAAAATATCTGTCTCTACATTTTGTCAAAGGCAACAAGAAATGTCTGCATAACAACTCCGTATATCATAATTGACAATCAGCTTAAAAGTGCGCTGATTTTTGCGGCTAGCAGAGGAATAAATGTTTCGCTTATCGTTCCTTCCAAGCCTGACCATTTTTTGACATTCTGCATCGGAAAAACTTTTTTAAAGACGCTTGTTGAAAACGGAGTTCATGTTTATCTTTATTTGCCGGGATTTATACATTCAAAGCTTTTTACAAGCGACGGAAAAATAGCAACCGTAGGCTCAATAAACCTTGACTACAGAAGCCTTTTCCATCACTTTGAAGACGGACTTCTTATTTACAAGAAATCCGTTATAGAAAAAATTCAGCGCGACATTGAGCTTACAAAACTTTCATGCAAAGAAATGACTTTGGACGACTACAAAAAACTTCCGCTGATTGTAAAAATGCTTGGAAGAATTTTTAGAATTTTTGCGCCGCTAGTTTAGAAATTTCGTTCAACTTTTAATCCACCACTCGTAAAGCCTTGCATCGTTGTTAAGTTCCGGATGAAAACTAAGCGCAGTTTGATTCTTGAACTTTGCGGCAACAATTTTTCCGTCAACTTTTGAAAGAACTTCAACATCTTCCCAGGCACTTTCAATATAAGGCGCACGAATAAAAGTCATTGGAATTTTTCCAAGATTTCCGAATGTCTCTTCTGTAAAAAAACTTCCAAGCTGGCGGCCGTAAGCATTTCTTTTTACGCAAACCGGCATTGTTCCGAAATGCACACGCGAATCATTTTCAATTTTTTCAGCAAGAAGAATAAGACCTGCACAAGTTGCAAGAACTTTTGCCCCGGATTCAATGATCTGCTTTAACGGCTCGAACATTTCAAGTTCATGCAAAAGCTTTCCTTGAACAGTGCTTTCTCCACCCGGAAGAATAAGAGCATCAAAGTCTTTTTCCAAGTCTGATTTTTTTCTAAGCTCAAAACAAGGCACGCCCAAAGACTCAAGAATTTTTTCATGCTCTAAAAACGCGCCTTGAAGCGCAAGAACTGCCGCTCTCATTTTCCGCGCTCTGCCATAAGAATGGCGATTTCACTTTCATTGATTCCAACCATAGCTTCACCCAAATCTTCTGAAAGCTGGGCAATAAGCTTTGCGTCATTGAAATTTGTAACAGCCTTTACAATTGAAGCCGCTCTTTTCTTTGGATTTCCTGACTTGAAAATTCCAGAACCTACAAAAACTCCTTCCGCGCCAAGCTGCATCATAAGAGCCGCATCAGCAGGAGTCGCAACGCCACCCGCTGCAAAATTAACAACAGGAAGCCTTTTGTTTTCATGCACAAACTTTACAAGCTCGTAGGAAACCTGAAGGGTTTTCGCCTCTTCATAAAGCTCGTCTTCACGCATAGAAACAATTCTTGAAATTTCAGAATTCATTTTTCTCATGTGGCGGACAGCCTGAATTATATCTCCAGTTCCCGGCTCACCTTTTGTTCTAATCATTGATGCGCCTTCGCTGATTCTTCTTAATGCTTCGCCCAAATCTTTTGCGCCGCATACAAACGGAACTTTAAAATTCTTTTTGTTGATATGATAAACATCATCAGCTGGAGAAAGAACTTCACTTTCATCTATATAGTCAATTTCAATTGCTTCCAAAATCTGTGCTTCCACAAAATGCCCGATGCGGCACTTTGCCATTACAGGAATTGAAACCGCTTCCTGAATTCCTTTTATCATTTTTGGATCGCTCATTCTGGAAACGCCGCCAGCAGCTCTTATGTCCGCCGGAATCCTCTCAAGAGCCATTACTGCGCAAGCTCCCGCTTCTTCCGCAATTTTTGCCTGCTCTGGAGTTGTAACGTCCATAATCACGCCGCCTTTAAGCATCTGGGCAAGATTTTTATTCAATTCATACTGTTTTCCTGATTCCATATTTTTCCTCGCTTTATTTATTTGTAAAGAAACTAACAAAAATCTGGTATGATATAAATATTCAGTTTTATTAAATTTTGATAATACCAGTTAAATTTTATTTTCCGCAAAAAAATCCCCGGAAATCTATAAAAGAAAACCGGGGAAAGCTTAGTTAAAGAAAATTATTTTAATGCATTGAATCCATTTTCCAAGTCAGCAATTATATCATCGATATGTTCAGTTCCAATAGAAAGGCGGATTGTGTTCTGGGCAATCCCTTGCTCTGCAAGCTCCGCATCAGAAAGCTGACTATGGGTTGTTGAAGCCGGATGAATAACAAGCGATTTTACATCCGCAACATTTGCAAGCAAACTGAAAATCTTCAGGCTGTCAATAAATTTCCATGCCTCTTCTTTTCCGCCCTTGATATTAAAAGTAAAAATACTTGCACCGCCGTTCGGAAAATATTTTTCATAAAGCGCATGGTCAGGATGTTCCGGCAACGAAGGATGATTCACTTTTTCAACAAGCGGATTATTTTTCAAATACCCAACAACTTTCTTTGTGTTTTCAACATGACGTTCAATTCTAAGCGACAAAGTTTCCACGCCTTGAAGAAGAAGAAAAGCATTGAACGGAGAAATCGCAGCTCCTGTATCACGCAGCAGAATCGCGCGGATATAAGTTGCAAATGCGGCTTTTCCAGCAGCCTTGGCAAATGAAACTCCATGGTAGCTTGGGTTAGGCTCTGAAATCCAAGGATAGCGGCCGGATTTATCCCAGTCAAAATTTCCAGAGTCAACTATAATTCCGCCGAGAGTTGTTCCATGTCCGCCTATAAATTTTGTCGCTGAATGCACAACAATGTCCGCGCCATGTTCAATCGGACGAATCAAATACGGAGTTCCAAAAGTATTGTCAATAACCAGCGGAAGTCCGTGCCTGTGCGCAATTTCTGCAATAGCGTCAATGTCTGGAATGTCAGAATTCGGATTTCCCAAAGTTTCAATATAAACAGCTTTTGTGTTAGACTGAATCGCATCTTCAAGCTCAGAAAGATTGTGCGCGTCAACAAAAGTTGTTGTTATTCCATAAAGCGGCAAAGTATGGGCAAGCAAATTGTAGCTTCCACCGTAAATTGTTTTTTGCGCAACAATATGCTCGCCTTGTTTTGCCAAAGCCTGAATTGCATAAGTTATAGAAGTCGCACCGGAAGAAACTGCAAGAGAAGCAACTCCGCCTTCAAGAGCCGCAATTCTTTTTTCAAGAACATCTTGTGTTGAATTCGTCAAGCGTCCGTAAATATTTCCAGCATCCTTTAAACCAAAGCGATCCGCCGCATGCTGTGAATTATGAAATACATAGCTCGTTGTCTGATAAATTGGAACAGCCCTTGAATCTGTAGCCGGGTCAGCGTTTTCCTGTCCTACGTGAAGTTGAAGCGTTTCGAATTTGTAACTCATATTTTCCTCCAAGCAAAGTTTTATTTTCTGAGGAAAAAATAGCAAATTTCAAAAGGAATGAATAATATTAAATTTTTATGCGGAGATATAGATTTTTTTTATAACAACTTACGCCTTCAAATAAGACTTCAACTGTTCAATATATTCTTCGCCTGTCTTTGAAAGAATTATATTTTTCTTTAGAATATATCCGATTTCCATTACGCTGTTCGGATTTTCCTTGTCAGATTTAAAAGGAACCGCAACAAAATTAGAGCCATTCAGTTCTTCGCAAATTATTCCTGAGCAAAGAGTGTATCCGTTCAAGCCAACCATGAGATTTAAATTTGTAGCTCGGTCGCTTGTCTTGATTGTTTTTGGATATTCATTTTCCGTGAGAATTTCCTCTGCAAAATAAAACGAACTGTTTCCGCCCTGATCAAAAGAAAGGCACGGATAATCTTTTAGCTCTTCAAGAGAAATTGAAGTTTTTTTTGCCAGCGGATGATTTTTCCAAAGATAAACGTAAGCCTTGCAGTCAATAAGCTTTTCAAAAACAAGATCATTTGCATTTAAAATTTTCTTGATCGCCTTTCTGTTAAAATCGCTCATATAAAGAATTCCGATTTCACTTTTTTGGGTCGCAACATTTTCGATCACGTCAAGAGTCTTTGTTTCAAAAATTGAAAACTCATATTCTGAAGTTCCGAATTTTTTTACAAGCTCAACAAAAGATTTTGTGGCAAAAGAATAATGCTGGCATGACACGCTGAATTTTTTCTTGCGCTGAAATCCTTCCCCGAATTTTTCCAAAAGATTTTCATACTGCGCATAAATCTGACGGGCGTACTGAATGAATTCCTTTCCGTCTTGCGTCAAAGAAATTCCCTTGCTTGAACGGTTGAAAATTGAAATGTTGAATTCCTTTTCAACTTCTTTTATCGCTGATGTAAGCGAAGGCTGTGAAACATAAAGATTTTCCGCCGCCTTGTTAAAAGAGCCAGATTCTGAAACGCCTATAATGTAATGAAGCTGTTGCAATGTCATAAAAATATCCTAATATAAATTTTAAAATCGATACAAAAAATGACTATCGTTATTTTAATTAACTAACGATAGTTTTAAGACGGAATTTCATTCAGTTTTCAAACTTCCGTTAGTTAACTTCTGTAAAAAACAACTGCATCCTTCCCAAATATCGTTAAAAGTTGCATCAAAATTTCCTGTATACCAAGGATCGGCAATATTTCCGGGACGCAAAGTAAAATCAAGCAAAAGAAAAATATTTTTATTAAAACTGCTTCCCAAAATACGCTGAATATTTTTTAAGTTAAAACTGTCCATTCCAATTATAAAGTCGTATTTTTCAGCATCAGACTTTTTCATTTGAACAGCTTTATGCGGAAAAACCGGAATTCCCTGCTGCGCAAGTTTTTTCAAAGTTCCAGGATGCGGCGGATTTCCAATTTCTTCCGTACTTGTAGCTTTTGATTCAATTAAAAAATTGTTTTCAAGCCCGGCTTTTTTTACAAGAAATTTCATTATAAATTCAGCCATTGGAGAACGGCAGATATTTCCGTGGCAAACAAAAAGGATTTTTATCATAGCTTCTATTCCAAAATCGTAATTTCTACACGGCGGTTTTTAGCTTTTCCTTCCGGTGTTGAATTGTCCGCAATCGGTTTTGTTCCGCCCGAGCCTTTGCAGATAAATTTTTCACGCGGAATTCCTCTTTGAATCAAAGCGTTTGCAACAGAATTTGCGCGCTCAACAGAAAGCTTCATTTCGCCCTTTTCATAGCCAACGCTTGCCGTATGTCCTTCCACAAGGAACATCTGATCGGGAACTTCTTTTAGAACCTGCGCAATTTGATCCAGCCGCTCGTTTTCTCCAGGCAAAAGTTCCGAGCTGTCCGGCTTAAAATTCAAATTCTGCATTGTAAGACGGATTCCTGCCGCAGTGTTTTCCACAATGACTTTTTTTTCTGACTTTGAATTTGAAGAAGAATTTTTTCCTGCTGAAATTTTCGACTGAATCTCATCCGCAGAATCCTTTTTTTTCTGAGGATGATTTTTTGCTCCATAAGTTTGATTTTCATTTTTTTCAATTTTCTTTTCAGCATAAGAATTATTTCTTCTTGAATTCGCGCCAGATTCAAAATCATTTTTTTCAATTGAACCGCTAGATTTTTTTTCATTTTCAATCCAGCTGCTTTCATTAACAGGTTTTTCAAGAATTTCTTTAATCTCTTTTTCCGAAACAGAAGCTACACGCTGCAACGCCGGAATAAGCTTGTTTTTGTCGTAAGCCGGCGGATATTCCGTGAACATTGAAATCGAGCCTTTAAACGAATAGATGTTGCCGTCATTGTAAATAAAAGTTTCGTCAACCATATCGCGGACAACAAGAGCATTCCCGCTTTTTTTGCTCACATACATTGTCGCCTTGTGGCTTCCTTGCGCTGACTTTAAATCCTTGTCGCCTGCAAAATCCCAGTAGGAAATTCCATAGCGAGTTGCCCATTGTGCGCTAAAAACATAAACTTCCTCTCCGTGAAAAAGTTCATCCTTAAGATAAGTGTATTCAACTAAAATCGGAAGCTTTGTAAAAATTCCTTTGTTAAGCGGATCAACAACACGCTCAGCTTTTGCCTGCCATTTGTCTCCAATGCTTATGCGCTGATTTGTAAAAGCCGGAAAACTTCTAAAAGACGGATAGCCGTTGTCAACAAGCATTGTCAGAATTCCATCCGAAGAAATTTTAAAGCTTGAAGGAACAGCACCATTTATGCCAAGATTCACTTCTCGTGAATTTCGCTTTGTGGCTTCGTCTATAAAAAAACTTCCGTCATAATATCTGTCTGAAATTTTTCCGCCGGAAGGAACAGAAGTCGGAGCAATAAAAGAGCGGACTTCCCGGCTAACCAGTCCTGTATATTTTCCATTGTCGTAGCGTCTTACATCGGTGCGCTCAATATAAACATAGCTTCCGCTTCCATTGTATTTTAAAAGCACATTCTGGCAAAAAACATTCTGAAAAAACAAAAAAAATATTGCTGACAAAAAAATTTTCTTCATGTTTAAATTATCGGCAGTAATGACACAATCTTTTATTTTTTATAGAATAGAATTTATGTCAGAAAAAAATGCAGCTTTAATAAGAACACATCTTCCTGGATTTTATAAAACACTTTTTTCACTTGCGCTTCCAATCACTCTTCAAAACTTAATGCAAGTTTTTGTAAATATGCTGGACACAATCATGGTTGGACAGCTTGGAGCCGCAGAAATCGCATCAGTAGGACTTGGAAATCAAATTTACTTTATACTGAACATGATTCTTTTTGGAACATCTTCAGGCGGCGCAATTTTTATTTCGCAGTTCTGGGGAAAAAACGACATAAAAGGAATTCAAAAAACGCTCGGAATAATGCTCGGATTTTCAATTTTTGTTTCCATTGTTTTTACAATAGCGGCTTTGTTTATTCCGGAATTTTTAATCAGCCTTTATTCAAAAGATCCGGTTGTAATTTTGTATGGCGCAAAATATTTAAGATATGTTGCAATAAGCTATATTTTTCTTGCAATAAGTTTTCCGTTTGAATTCGCATTTAAAAGCACAAACCATGCGTATCTTCCGATGATATGCACAACAATTTCAATTATCCTGAATGCAGTTTTCAATTACATTTTTATATTCGGATTAAAAACTGAATTTTTCACAATCGCGCCAATGGGAGTCGCCGGAGCCGCAATCGGAACTGTAATTTCACGGGCAGCTGGAACTTCTGTACTTTTGATATATTCTTCTTTGAAAAAATTTGAAATTCTAGGATCTTTAAAAAACTATTTTTCTTTCAGCAAGAAATTTGTTTTAAAATATATTTCAGTCGCATTGCCAGTATTGCTGAACGAAACCGCCTGGGGAATGGGTATAACATTTCAGAATTCAATTTTCGCGCATACGGGAACAGACGCAATCGCCGCATTCAATATAACCGGAACAATTTCTCAGCTAACTTGGGTTTTCTTTATAGGAACGGGAAACGCAGCCGGAATAATCCTTGGCAAAAAAATCGGAGCCGGGAATTTTGAAGAAGCAAAACTTTACACTTACAGATTCGCCTGGTTTCTTCCATCTTGCGCAGCTTTAATCGGACTTTTCCTTTATCCGCTTTCATCAATGCTTCCGTACATTTTTAATGTAGACTCTTCAATTCTCTTGCAGGCAAAAAAAATGCTCACGGAACTGATTTGCTTTTATCCGTTCAACGCGTTCTGTATGTTTTTTATTGTAGGATTCTGCCGCGCCGGAGGAGACACAAAATATGCCGCGTTCCATGATATTTTCTGGATGTGGTTCATTGCAATTCCCGCAGGATACATTGCCGCTTTTATTTTTCATCTGCCACCAAACATCATTTACTTGTGCTTGCTGTCAGAAGGATTCCTTAAAACTTTCGCAGGACTTTTGCGTCTTAAATCTGGAAAATGGCTCAAGGACATTACAAACTGAAAATGCCAAAGATTATCCAAGCCGCAAAAAACAGAGAGCTTTTTCTCAAGGCAGAAAATTTTCTTTTGCCGCACGAAAAAATTTGCAGCCAGCTTATGCAAATGGCAATGCAAAAAAGCAAAGAGCTTTATATAATTTTTGAAACTGAAATCCTAGGTGTTTTTAATTTTTCAGAAGGCGGAATTCTTACAAGTTTTATTCCAAGACTCACAAAAGAAACTGAAAAAGAACTTTGCAACTTTTTTTCCAAAAAGAAAATTTCCTGCATAATGGGAGAAAAAAACGAAGCGGAAAAAATCAAAAAGCTAATTTTCAAACTGAAAAAAATTCAGCCTAATGACACAAGAGAAATGCTTTTCATGGAATACATAAAAACCAAAAATATTTCAGCGCAAAATCTGGAAATTGCAGAATGCTCCTTGCAAGATGCCGAAAAACTTTTTCCGTTGCATATTTCTTATACACAGGAAGAAGTTCTACCTGAATGGAAAAAAATAAATCTTGCGCTAGAAAGGCTTAAGCTTGAGAAAATTCTCCGCACACAGAAAGTTCTTGCAGTCAAACAAAAAAACTCATTTTGCGCAAAAGCCCAGACAAACGCAATTTCAAAAAACTTTATTCAGATTGGTGGAGTCTTTACAAAAAAAGAATTCCGCTCAAAAGGCTTAGCTTCTTGCCTTGTAAAAAAACTTGCTGAAGAATTTCAAACTGAAAATAAAAAATCAGTCTTATTCGTAAACAAAAAAAATAAACCGGCAATCTGCGCATACAAGAAAGCCGGCTTTTCAGCGTTTGCAAAATACGAAATGCTTTACTACAAATAAATTTATTTTTTCATTATAGCGTCAATGCTAGAAATGCAAATTCCACGCAGACCGTTTTTTTCAAGAGAATCCACGCCACGGATTGTAGTTCCGCCCGGAGAACAAACCGCATCTTTTAAAATTCCAGGGTGAGCTTCTGTTTTTAGCTGAAGCTTCGCGCTGCCAAGCATTGTCTGTGAAACAATTTTATAAGCCGTCTGCCTTGAGATTCCGTATTTAACAGCGGCATCTGCATAGGATTCAATTATCAAATCCATAAACGCCGGACCGCATCCGCTTATTGCGCCTCCAATTCCCATAAGGCTTGCAGGAAGCTCTTCTATAATTCCAAGCGAAGAAAACAAGTCTTTTATTTCCTTAAGCTCACCTGCATTTAAAGAATTTTCCTTTTCAAAAAGCATCACGCCTTCTCCAACCATCGCAGGAGTATTCGGCATTATGCACTGAACACGCACATCGTCCCCAAGAATTCCATGGAACTTTTCGTAGCTCCAACCCGCCGCAACAGAAACCAAAACTTTTCCAAAAAGCCTGCCCTGTATTTCAGAAAGAACGCCTTCTATCTGGTAAGGCTTGCACGCCATTATAAAAACATCGCATGAATCAGCCAAGGACAAAATACTTTCGCACGGAATAAATCCAATTTCACCGGCATTTTTTTTAAGCTTTTCCTGATTCGGAGCAAAGGCAAAAATATTTTCTTTCTGGATTTTCCTTGAAGCTATAAAACCAGACGCAATCGCCTTCGCCATGTTTCCCATTCCAATGAATCCGATTTTCATTTGCTGCCTCCCATTATCGCATTAAACAAAGCGTTTTCATCAGCCGTAAAAACAGTAGCCTTCAATTCCCCGCTGCAAAGTTTTTCCAAAGCCTTTTCTTTTTTTCCATTTGCAAGTATGAGTGGAATTCCAGAAGCCGTCGTCTTTTTTGCCGCCTCAATTTTTGTAGAAATGCCGCCGGTTCCAAAAGAGCTTTTTCCGTTGATTGTAATCTGATTTTTTAGCTCATTGATATTTTCAACAGTTTCAACAAGAACGGCATTTTCATTTGTCTTAGGATTGTCCGTATAGATTCCGTCGATGTCGCTGAAAAGAATCAGCAAGTCCGCGCTCCAAAGAACAGCAGTAAGCGCGCTAAGATTGTCGTTGTCTCCGATGCAAAATTCATCAGTCGCAACAGAGTCATTTTCATTTATAACCGGAACAACACCCTCGTCAACAAGCGTGAACAAAGTGTTCCTTATATTCAAAGTGCGGTGGGAATCCATGAAGTCCTCTTTTGTAAGAAGAAGCTGAGCCGCATGAAGATTCTGTTTGCCGAACGATTCGCGCCATTTGTCCATAAGCTCAACCTGACCAATCGCGCACAAAGCCTGCCTGTAGTGAATGTCGCCCTTATGCGCCCAGCCGCTTATCGTGGAAAGTCCTGCAACCTGCGCTCCTGAAGAAACAACAATGACTTGCTTTCCCCTTGAAATTAAAGCCGCACATTCCGAGGCAAAAGTCTCCATAAAGTCCACATTGATTGTTCCGTCATTCTTTGCAAGCGTGTTGCTTCCAATTTTTATTACTATTTTCCTAGCCTTGTCTATAACTTCCTGCGGTGTCATAAAACTTCCTTAAAATTTGGTTAAAAAAAATACAAAAAAACTGAAATGCGATATTTGTAAAACAAATTCAATATTCAATCTTACAGAATTTATATCACATCATGGAATTTTATAAAAGAAGAAAAACTTCCTTAAGGAATAAGACCTGCAAAGACCGGAGCAAGAATTACCGTGAGGATTCCAGCGATTCCGATTGAAAGACCGCTCATGGCACCTTCAACTTCGCCAATTTCAATCGCCTTGGAAGTTCCAAGAGCATGGGAAGCAGTTCCTATCGCAACTCCCTTGGCAACAGGCTCAGTTATCCTGAAAATCTTGCAGACCTGAACGGCAAAAAGGTTTCCGAGGTTTCCAGTAAGAACAACCATCACGACAATTACAGGAATTATTCCGTTCAACTCTTCTGTTATTCCAAGCGCAATCGCAGTTGTAAGCGACTTGCCTAAAATCGAAACATATTCCGTGTGCTCCATTTTGAATAGAAGGCAGAAAAGAAAAATCAGAACTAAATTGACTACAACGCCGCATAAAATTCCGCACAGAACAGCAAGCCAGTTTTCCTTGAGTTTTTCAACTTGCTCGTACAAGGGAATCGCAAGGCAGACTGTCGCAGGAGTAAGAAGGCAGGCTATAAAATCCGCGCCGGCAGCATAAGATTCATAGGGAATTTTTGCGGCTACAAGAAAAGCAATGCAAAGAACAATCGAAACAATCAAAGGGCTGAACAGAAAGAATTTTGTCTTCTTGCTGATTACAATTCCGAGCGCGTAGGAAACCAAAGTCAAAAATATCCCGAAATAAATGGAGTTCATAAAAAAATCTTTCATCGCTAGTTTTCCTTTGAAGTCTTTTTATTCTTTGCGCGGATTATAAGCTGAACGATATGACCTGTAATTACCATGACGCAAAAAGTGGTAACCACGGCAATCACCAAAAAACATAAGCCGTATTTTTTCATAACAGGAAACGCCGTCATAAATCCAACACTAGAAGGAACAAACATCACGGGCATCATGACAAGAAGAAAATCTCCGGCTTCCTTTACCTGATGAAGCTTTATAATTTTCAGCTCCAGGCAAAAGAACAAAATAACAAGTCCATAAATGCTTGCAGGAACGGGCAGGGGAATAAGCATGTTGAGAATTTCCCCGATAAAAGAAATAGAAATTATAAGTGCAAACTGAAACGCGTATTTCATTTTTACCTCTAAAAAAGTTAGTTAAAGCTCTGAAATTTTTTCAATTAAAAGCTGCGGTGTAAGTGCAAAGTTGTTCTTCACTTTTTCCGAAGCAAAGCTATGTGCCAAGGATGCTGTTACAGCCGCATTCACACAATCATATCCCTGTGCAAGAAGAGAAGCAATAAGTCCTGAAAGAATATCTCCAGTTCCGCCTTTTGCAAGTGAATTCTTCCCATAAGGATTTAGATAAATTTTTACGCGTCCTTCTTTCTTTGACCACGTTCCAATTAAAACAACTGCACCTTTTAAAACAAGAACTGAATCCTTGAATTTTCCGCAGAAAAGCTTTATAAGCTCAATTCTTTTTTCAACAATTTCCTGAACTGAAAATTTTCCAAAACCGCAATTTTCAAGTAGAGCAGAAAATTCTTTTGGATGCGGAGTCAAAACAAAAATTTCCTCGCTCTGTCAAAAGATTTAAAATTTCCTTGTAATAAAAAATGTCAGCGTCAAGAACGCATGGAATATTTTTGTTTTCTTTAAAAAAATCAAAATATTTTTGAAAGCTAGGATTTTTTCTTCCGAATCCGCATCCAAGCACAAGAGCCGTTGTGTTTTCAGGAAGCTCCAAGGAAGCCATAATATTCATAAAGCCAGAATCTTCAATCCCCACAAGAGTAACCAAGCCAGCTCCAAAAGCAAACGCGGAATTCGCAGCAATTTTTGCAGCTCCCGTTTTTTCGCCAGCGGCAAGCGCAACGTGCCCAAATGTTCCTTTGTGGACATTTTGCATTTTTCTAAACGGAAGTTTCATTTCTTCTTTTTCAAGCAGAAAAGCATCAGGTGTTTCAAGGAATTCAAAATTGTTCCTGCTTATTCCAAGATTACAGACTTTTACTTTTCCGCAGAAATCTTTTGCCTTGTCGCTGAACAGGCTAAGTTTCAATGCTCCCATTGCAACAGTTTCATCAGCACGAAAAACAATTTTTCCATTTCCATCTGAATCAAGTCCGCTTGGAACATCGCACGAAACTTTAAAGGCTTCTATTTTATTTGCACTCTGTATAACAGCTTCTGACTCTGCATCCAAAGGCAAGTGAAATCCACTGCCATAAACACAGTCAACAACAACGCTAATATCGAAACTTTTTTCTTCTACAAAAGAATCCAAGTCATAAGGCGAAATAAAAGAAACTCCAAGAAGTTCAGCACGCTTTTTTTGAACTTTTGCAATTTCTGAAGAAGGCTCTCCAATGCAGCAAACCGCCACACAAAAATCATGGCAAGAAAGCCTTCGTGCAAGAACATAACCGTCAGCTCCGTTGTTTCCGCGTCCTGCAAGAATCAAAACACAAGGGCGGTTTATGTACCGCGAACTTTCATGGAAAACGTGAGGCATAACGCAAGACTCAAGTTCCTGCGCCGCATTTTCCATCATAAGCTCTTCTGTTAAATAAAATTTTTCGCGTGATTTTTTATCAAGAATTCTGGTATCAAAAAAAATATTCTGCATATCAAAATTATATCATTCAAAAAAAATAAAAGGAATATTTTTACAAACTAAAAAGCAACGCAAGAATTTCTTTTTCAAGTGCAGCCGGATTTTTTTTGTCTTCCGCAGAAACTAAAAAAGTTTTTAACTGAAGCATTGGACATGAAGAATAAAAAATTATTTTATCTGAAAACAAAACTGCTTCTTTTATTTCGTTTGCAGCAAAAATTACAGTCTGAGGATTTTCTTTTTGTCGCTCCAAAATAAATTCAATGCATTTCTTTTTTACTGAAAAATCCAAAAACTGAAACGATTCATCAAGCAAAAGAATTCCACTTGGAAAAGCAACCGCGCGCGCAAGAGAAACACGCTGCCTTTCTCCGCCGGAAATTTTTTCCACACAAGATTTTTCTTTTCCATTCAACCCAAAATTATTTAAAATATTCTGCGTTATTTCAAATGATTTTTTTCTTCCAAAAATATTTAAAAGCGGAAGTTGCACATTTTGAAAAACACTAAGATTCAAAAATAAATTTGGAGTTTGCATTGAATAAGAAACAGAAGAAAAATTTTCAGACACAAAATCAAGCAACGTTGTTTTTCCGCTTCCGCTTGGCGCGACAATTGAAGTTATTTTTTTCTGGTCAAAGTTTTCTGAATAATTTTTAAAAATAAATTTTCCATCATGCTCAATGCAAAAATTTTTTAACTCCACAAAAAATTCTTTTTCCAAAGAAAGATGAGGCAGTTTAAAAAAATCAGACTGAAAATAAAAATTTATAAAATTCTTGTAAAATTTTTTTAAGGCAAAAAAGAAAATCAAAAGAATTTTTTCACTTAAAAAACCGAGCAAAACAATAAAAATTGTAACAGCAAAAACTTTTGAAATTTCAAGAACAACCTGAAAATTCTGAAGCTGGCTTCCAAGCGCAAATTTTGGAACAGAAAGAACTTCCGCGGCGGCAACAGCTTTCCAAATCATTCCGCAGGAATTTTCCATTGCGTCCTTTAAAAATTCTTTAGCATAAGGAATTTTCAAAAATAAAAATTTCTGCATTTCTGTAATTTTAAAAATCGTGCAGACGTTTTCCATTTTTTTGTCTTCAAATGAAAATCCCGAAAAAGCCGACGTAAACATAACAGGAAAAGACAAAAGCACCGCGGCAAAAACCGGTACAGAATCAGAGCCAAGCCAAAAAAGAACAATCAAAATTACAGAAACAAGCGGAACCGAGCGGATAAACGTAAGAGGAAGTTCAAAAAAAAATTTCAAGACAGAAAATTTCGTGCATAAAAAACCAAATAAAATTCCTAGAAAAGACGAAATAAAAAATGCGCAGAAAACTCTAAAAAAAGTAAAAGCTAAAGATTTAAGAAAATTTTTTTCCACAGCAAGAGAAAAAAAATCCGCGGCGACAGATTCGGGAGAAGGAAGAACCAAAGGAGAATCTATCACCAGTGAAAAAAATTTCCAAAGCAAGAAAAAAAATGCAATAGAAAAAACAAAAATCTTTTTTTTATTCAAAATAAAATCCGCCGTCTGGAAGTTTTCCGCCAACAGAAGCAGGCTCAAATTCCATAAACACAGAAAGCAGTTTTTCAATTTCGTTTCTTGCATTATTTCCTGTTTCAAAAACAAAGGCGCATTTTGGAATTGCTTTTTCTACAATTCGCGCATTTAATCCAAGCTGAAATTTTTCTACAAGCGGACCTGCTTCCTTTGGATTTTTTAAAGTCCACTCTGAAGCTTTTTTATATTCTTCAAGAAACTTTTTTACTTTTTCAGGATTTGATTTTGCAAAATTCGCATTCACGGCAATAAGCGTCATAGGAAAATTTTCAATTTCAGAAAGCGCAAAAAATTCCTTCTGAAAATCAACTGCCCTGAAAATATTTTTATCTTTTTCACAGGCAACAGTTGCAAACGGCTCGGGAACAACCGCATACTGAATTTTTCCCAAAATCAAAGAAGGCGCAATCTCAGCATTCGGAACTGAATAAGAAAGCCGGACGCTGTTTTTTGTTCCGTCAAATTTTATTTTGTTTTGTTTTAAAATATAGCGGAACATAAAATCTGGAGTCGCTCCCTGGCCCGCAACAAAAATTTCTTTTCCTTTTAAATCTTTGAGCCTCTTAATAGAAGAATCTTTTGTTACAAGACTTACCATTCCGTTTCCGCAGACAGCAGCCATCAAAACCGCGCCTTTATTTACGTTGTAAACTTTCGCAGCAACATTCGGCGGAAGAAATCCAATTTCAACTTCGCCTTTTATAAGTTTTGGCAAAAGAAAATTCGCGCCTGAAAAAACTTCATATTCCGCATTGTCAGAAAAATTTTCCATTAAATATGCAGAAGGAATTCCGCTTGGTCCTTTTAACACTCCGATTTTCTGCGGAAAACAAAATGCAAAACAAACAAACAGACTAAAAAATAAACAAGAAATTTTTTTCATACAAGGCATTTTAATGTTTTTTTAAATTTTATAGAAGATAAAAATTTCCACTTGAAACAAAATATAAACTTAGATAATATATAGAAACAAACAGATTTTCTGTATTCGGGGTATTAGCTCATCTGGTAGAGCGATTGGTTCGCAATCAATAGGTGGTCGGTTCGAGTCCGATATACTCCATCTCTGAACAGCAACTCTTTCAGGATTTACAAAACTTTTCAATCTAGGAGAGGAAATGCTTAAAAAAATCATAAAATTCTTTAAAGCACTCAATTCAAATTCAAAACCATCGGAACTTGCTAATGCGCTCTGCCTTGGAATCATGCTTGGATTCATTCCAAAAAACAATGCGCTGTGGTTTTTAATTTTTATCTTTTTCTGCTTTGTGCGAATAAACAAAGGACTTTATTTTGTCGCAATGATTGTGGCTTCCCAGTTTGCCTGGCTCTTGGATTCAAAATTCGATTCAATCGGATTTTACATCTTGAACTATGCGCCGTTGACAAAAACTTTTTCCATGCTGATTGACATTCCGTTTGTAGGATTTACAAAATTCAACAACACAATTGTAATGGGCTCTTTTATATTTTCTCTTATTATTTATATTCCATGTTTTATATTTGGAATCGCATTTGTAAAACTTTGGCGCAAATATGTTTCTTCACTTTTTGCACGCACTCCAATTGCAAAAGCCATCGCAAAGCTTCCATTTGCTGAAAAAATCACAAGCCTTATTACAAAGGACAACGCTTTATGAAAAAAAACAAAGTCAAAAAAGAAAAACTTGTTTCAGCAAGAAAACTTCCGGGAATATTTAAGAAAACTTATTCGCCAAAAAAAATTGAAAATAAAATTTACAAAAAAATTTTTATCCCTGCCGACCTTGAGCTTATAAAATCAATTTTTGAGCCGCATCCAAAAAAACAGGGAAATCTTTTTGTTCCGCGCGACAAGCAAATTTCAAAACGGCAGCTTAAAAAATTCAAGGCGATTGCAAAAGAAATTAAAAGACAAAAAGCTTCATTTAAACTTATTCCTTTTGCCGCAACAATCGGAATAATCGCAGCCGCAGTTCTTCTTTTTATTTCATTTAAAAATGTAATCGCAAAAAAAGCTATAACCGGCGCAATGCAATCTGCCTTTGGCGCAAAAACGGAACTTTCTTCTGTAAACGTTGAGTTTCTTGGAGCAAGCATAACTATAAAAAATCTTCAGCAGGCAAACAAAAATTCGCCGATGAAAAATTTGTTTCAGGCTGATAAAATTGAAATCAAATTTAATTTGACACAAGCCTTGCGCGGAAAATTCGACGCTGAAAACATTGAGCTTTCAGGATTCGCAGTAAACACAGAAAGAAAAACTACCGGCGAGCTTCCTAAAAAAGAAAAAAAGCAGAAAAAGCAAAAACAAAAGACTGAAAATTCATTTGATTTTGCAGAAAAAAAGAACAAAGCTCTTAACGCCGCAAAAAATTCAATACAAGAAGTTTTTGCAGAATATAATCCGCAGAACATAATAAATGAGCTTGAAGGAAATTTAAAATCTCCAGAAACCGCAAAGCAAGTTCAGGCTGAAGCAGAAGCTCTTGTTTCAAAATGGAAAAATAAGCCGGAAGAACTTGAATCGCAAGTAAAAGACCTTGACCAAAGCGTCCGTTCAGTTCTTGATACAAACTGGGGAAACATTGATGATGTTGCAAAGCTAAAACTGGCAATTGAAAATGTAACCAGCGCAATGGAAAAAAGCAAATCGCTTACAAAAAATATTCAGTCAACAGCAAATGATGTAAAATCTGATTCAAAAAAAATAAACGCGCTTTCTTCACAAGTAAAAGACGCAATCGCTTCGGACAATGCTCTTGTAAACAAGCAGCTTTCAAAAATCACTTCGTTTAAAATTTCAGACGGAAAAAAGATTTTGGGCAACACATTGGACAGCGTTTTCTATTCAATGGCAGGCGATTATTATCCATATATAAAGCAAGCCGCAGATTACGCTCTTCAGGCAAAAGCATCTTCTTCAAAATCAGAAAAGCCTAAAAAAGAAAAGAAAGAAAAAAAGCAGACAATTGCAAGAGCAAAAGGAACTGACGTTTACTGGAAGCAGGACAGAATTCCAAAATTCTTAATCGAAAAAATAAGTTTCAGCGGACTGAATCTTGACGCAAAAGGAACTGACATCACAAACGATATGGACAAACGTGGTTCTCCCGCTTTACTCAACGGAAGCTATTCCACAAAAAAGCAGACTCACAAGGCGAATGTAATTGTAGACACAAGAACGGAAACAAAAAATCCTTTGGTCAGCGCAGATTATTCAGGCGACAATTTCCCAATCAAATTTTCAACGCCATATCTTGGACTGAATTCAAGCACTGATGTAACTGCAAAAGGAACGATGGGCGATGACGGAAGCATAACACTCAAGGCAAAATTCAACTTGGAAAACATTTCATTTTCTTCTGAAAGTTTTGAGCCGAAATTCGCATACAATCTTTACAAAACCGCGCTTTCAAACATAAAAGACCTTGACATGGAAGCAACTGCAATTTTCAACGGCGAAAAGAAATTCAGCATTTCTGTTGATTCCGATCTTGATAAAAAATTCATAAAAGCATTAAAGAAAACCGCAGACGCAGAAATTTCAAATCTTGTTTCAGAAGCAAAAAAAGAAATCGCTGCAATGCTGAACGAAAAAACTGGCGGAGTAACAGAAAAAATTTCAGAGTTTGTGAACATTGAAAACGGAATAAACCGCCAAAGCGTAAACATGGACAAACTGAATTCACTTCTTGAAAAAAAGAAAGCCGAACTTCAAAAGCAGATTGAAGACAAAACAAAGGCAGCAGCAGAAAAAGCTTTAAAAGACGCAGGAATTTCAATTCCAGAAAACGAAAAACTTAACAACGCAATTGAAAAAGGAGCAAGTTCTCTAAAGGGTTTTTTAAATAAAAACTAATAAAACAAAAAAACTGAATCTATTGACTTTCTAGGCCGAAAAACTCTATAAATATGAAGGGGTGGTAAAATTATCATAGTTTTCAAAATAGGAGTAAAACAACATGAATTCTGAAGATTCCGTTCAAAAAACCGTTATTCCAGAGGACAATAGTCCGGCAACGCTGCTATGTCTTCTCTGCGTTTCTGTCGTGCCTTTTATAATCGGTCCTGTTTATATGATTATAACCGATATTCTCACAGTCCACGAAGTCTTTATTGCCTTAACTTATCCATTGTGCATTTTCAGCCACCTTTTAGCTATTATACTTCCAGTTGCTTATACAAATATTCTTAAAAAGAAACTAAAATCTTATGACGGAACAGAGCAGTCAAAAAAATCCTGCAACAATTATATTTCACTTTCAAGAAAAGTAATCATTGGATACAATGTTTTTCTTTCTATATTTGTTCCTTCCACAATCGCGAATTCTATCAGTGCCCGAGGACTTAGGTTTTCAGCATTTGGAAATCAAGAATCTTATCTTTCATTAACGCTTATTTACCTTGGATTAATCTGCCTTTACAGCATTGCTTTCTATATAATGTACAATTCTTTCCTTGAAAGAAAAATGCATTATCTTCCTTTTGACAAGACAAATATGACAGCTTCAAACAAAGAGCGCCTTATTTTAATGACAACTTTGAATTTAATCGGCTCGTTCCTTCTTTTGAACGGCTCAATGTCTGTTCCTAAGTTGATGGAGCGAGACAAATTCATGGAATTTCTTGCAGTTCTTATTCCGATTGAAGTTCTTTCACTTATAGCAATTGCGATTACAACTATTACAAATACAAAGGACATTGCAAAGAACCTTGACGCTGTAAACGAAGTCATTTATTCTCTTGCACACAAAAATTATCAGATGCAGCCGATTCCAGTTGTTACAAGAAATGAATTCGGACTTCTTACAAACAACTTGAACAGAGCATTTAAAGCCGTAAAAGAAATTTTTTCTGAAATAAACACAAATGTCTCTTCAACGCTGACAGTTTCAAAAGAACTTGCGAAAAACATTGACAATTCCGTAACCGAACTTCTGGATGCGAAAGATACTGCAAATTCTGTAAAAACAGAAATGACAAACCAAGTTGCCAGTGTAGAAGAAGCGAACGCAACTGCAAATGAAATTATTCAGCACATCCGCCATTTGAATAACGAAATTGAAAATCAGACTTCAGCAATCACACAGTCCTCCGCCGCAATCGAAGAGATGGTTGCAAACGTTGATGGAGTAACAAACATTCTTAAAAAGAACAACCAGACAACGCAGGATCTTGAAGCCGCCGCAGATAGCGGAATGAAAAAAGTTCAGGAAGCTTCAGATTTGTCAAAAGATGTTCTTTCAAAGTCAACACTTCTTCTTGACGCCAGCAAAATCATTCAGGATATTGCAAGCCAGACAAGCCTCCTTTCAATGAACGCCACAATTGAAGCTGCCCACGCAGGAGACGCAGGAAAAGGATTTGCTGTTGTTGCCGAAGAAATAAGAAAACTTGCGGAACAGACAGACACTCAGTCTAAGTCAATTGAAAAAGATCTCAAGTCTCTTTCTGAATCAATTGCCGCGGTTGCAGACAATACAGAAAATGTTCTAAAACAGTTCAATGTAATCTATCAGCTTTCACAAAAAGTAAAGCACGAGGAAACAGTTATCTCCAACGCAATGACAGAGCAGACAGAAGGAAACAAGCAGATTCTTGAAGGAATCGGGCTTATTACTGACTCAACAAACGCCGTAAAAGACGGAGCAAGCGAAATGCTTCACGGTGGAGAACAGATTGTAATTGAAATGGAAAACTTGAACAAGGCAACTCTTGAAACAAATGAAAAAATGGATAACATCAACCAGAGTCTTAACAATATAAACAACACAATTTCAACTGCAAAAGACCACGTTTCAAAGAATACAGAAGGCGTTGAAAAACTTAGCGGCGAAATGAGCAGTTTTAAGTTCTAACACAAATTCTGTCAGTACAAAAAAGCCCATGAGACAATTCTCATGGGCTTTTCATTTTTTACAAAAGCTAAAACTATATTTCAACTTCGCCTTGATAGCACATCTTTGTATTTCCTGTTAACAAGACAGTTTCGCCTGTATATTTTACAATAAGATTTCCACCACGGACTTTTACAGTTATATCCTGATTTATTGGAGAAAATCCATTTATAACAGAAGCAACAGCCGCCGCACAAGCTCCAGTTCCGCAAGCCAAAGTTTCTCCGTTTCCGCGCTCCCAAGTACGCATCTTAAGTTCATTCGGACCGACAACACGCACAAATTCTGTATTCGTTTTTTCCGGGAAAACCAAATGGCTTTCAAACAAAGGTCCAATTTTTGTGACAGGCTCTTTGTCCACAAATTTGCTGAAAACAACACAGTGAGGATTTCCGACATTTATGCAAGTAACTCTGTATTCGTTTCCTGCAACAATCAAAGGCGCATTGACAACGGCTTTCTTTGGAAGAACAGCATTTTTATTTTCCTCATTAAAGCCGCAATTTGTAACATCAACAGCAACCAAAGAAGTAGGAATTTCTTCACTTGTAAAAAGAGGTTTTCCCATGTCAACAGTAACAGAAGTAACTTTTCCGTTCTGCTTGTACAAAACTAAAGTTTTTACTCCGCTGCCAGTTTCAATTGTGATTTTTTCAGTCGCATCGGTTTTCTTTCCGTGCTTTTCCTGAATTCCTTTTATATTGTTATCGTAAAGATATTTTCCCACACAGCGGATTGCATTTCCCGCCATTTTTCCTTCTGTTCCGTCAAGATTAAAAAAGCGCATCTTTGCATCAGCAATTTTGCTTTCTTCAATAAGAACAAGAGAATCCGCTCCAATTCCGCCATTCCGTCTGTCACAAAGACGAACCGCAAGACCCGCAGGATTTTTTACAACCTGATTCATTGCATTTATAACAATAAAGTCATTTCCAGTTGAATCCATCTTGTAGAAAGTAATTTTTTGCTTTTCTTCCCTAAGCTGATTTATATCCACAAGTTCAACATTTTCAGCCGTATACTTTGACTTGAGGCAGTTTGCAATGGCATTTGCCGTATCAATCGCAGTAAGACACGGAATGTCGCGCTCAACAGCATGGCGTCTCATACGGACGGAATCTGCTCGCGGATCCCTTCCTTTTGCAGAAGTCGAAATCACGTAGTCAACTTTTCCAGAATCAAGCAAAGATAAAAGATTATCATTTGGATTTTCATGGATTTTATTTACAACTTCAACTTCCATTCCAAAATCGCTGATTGTCTTTGCATTTCCTTCTGTGGCATAAAGCTTAAATCCCATGTCATAGAATTTTTTTGCCAAGTCTGGAAGCTCATAACGGTCTGTTTTTCTTACGCTGAACAAAACTCCGCCGCTTCTTTTCATATTGTAGCCTGCACCAATCAAGCCTTTGAAAATAGCCTCTTCCATTGTAGATGCAATTCCCAAAACTTCACCAGTGGACTTCATTTCAGGACCAAGATGAGTATCAACGTCCATCAGTTTTTCAAAGCTGAAAACAGGAACTTTTACAGCAAAATACGGAGGCAAACGATAAAGTCCAGTTCCAAATCCCATATTCTTTACTTTTTCTCCAAGCATTGCGCGCACAGCCAAATCAACCATAGGAACATTTGTAACTTTTGAAATGTAAGGAACTGTGCGGCTTGAACGCGGATTCACTTCAATAATATACAAATCGTTGTTGTAAATAAGATACTGAATATTTACAAGACCTTTTGTTCCAAGAGCCAAAGCAAGTTCTCTGGACTGATTTATAATTTTTTCACGCAGAATATCATTTAAATTCCAGCTTGGATAAACCGCAATTGAATCTCCCGAATGAATTCCTGTACGCTCGATATGCTCCATTATTCCCGGAATAAGAATGTCTTTTCCGTCACAAATCGCATCAACTTCAAGCTCTGTGCCCATCATGTACTGGTCAATCAAAACCGGATTTTCAATTCCCTGGGCAAGAATAATCTTCATGTATTCCTTTACATCGTCATCGTTAAAGGCAATAATCATGTTTTGACCGCCAAGAACATAAGACGGACGCAAAAGAACAGGGTAGCCAAGTTTCTGTGTTGCTTCCAAAGCCTCTTCTTCTGTAAAAATTGTAAGTCCCTTTGGTCGGTTTATATGAAGTTTTTCACAAAGCTCTTCAAAACGCTCGCGGTCTTCCGCAAGGTCAATCGAATCCGCGCTTGTTCCCAAAATGCGAATTCCCTGAGAATCAAGAAATTTTGTAAGTTTAATCGCAGTTTGTCCGCCAAAAGCAACAACAACTCCAACTGGCTTTTCTGTGTTGACAACGCTCATAACATCTTCTGGAGTAAGAGGCTCAAAGTAAAGACGGTCGCTTGTATCAAAGTCAGTAGAAACAGTTTCCGGGTTATTGTTGATTGTAACAACATCGTAGCCAAGCCGTTTTAAAGCCCAAACGCATTGAACAGAAGCATAATCAAATTCAATTCCCTGACCAATTCTAATCGGACCTGAACCTAAAACAATAATTGTTCCCTTTGAAGATTTCTTTTCTTTTTCTTTGCGCTCATCAAGGAAAATACGGGCTTCATTCTGGGAATCGTAAGTTCCATAAAAATATGGAGTTTCCGCATTGAATTCTCCAGCGCAAGTATCAACCATTTTATAGACAGCAGGAATATGGGCAACTTTTCCTTGCTTTACAAGTTTTGCAGCTTCTTTTGCTTCCGAAAGAATTCCAGAGGCTCCTGTTATTTTTTGTCCTGCAAGTTCCTGAATAACTTTATCTGGATAGCCGGCATTTTTTGCAGCTTTATAAAGTTCCGGAGTAAATTCCTTTTCTCCAGCTTTGACTTTTGCAAAATCTCTTTCCATAAAAGCTAAATTTTCAAGCTTAGCAAGAAACCACAAGTCAATTTTTGTAATCTTATTAATCTGAATTATTGAAAGAATATTTCGTTTTATTGCCTGAAAAATCGCAAAAATTCGTTGATCTGTGCATTCGCCAACACGTTTTTCAATTTCTTCATCACTCATTTCAACAAAAGACGAAAGGTTCAGGCTTTGCGCGCCAACTTCTGCTCCGCGGACTGCCTTCATAATGGCCTGCTCAAAAGTCTGCCCAATAGCCATAACTTCGCCAGTTGCCTTCATCTGTGTTCCCAAATCGCGTTTTGCATAAACAAATTTGTCAAACGGAAACTTAGGCATTTTTACAACAACGTAATCCAAAACCGGCTCAAAGCAAGCAGCAGTTTTCTTTGTTACTGCGTTCGGAATTTCATCAAGCGTATAGCCAATCGCAATCAATGTGGCGACTTTTGCAATAGGGTAGCCAGTAGCTTTTGAAGCAAGGGCAGAAGAACGGCTTACACGAGGATTTACTTCAATTACAGCATACTCAAACGAATTTGGATTCAATGCAAACTGGCAGTTGCAGCCGCCTTCCATTCCAAGGCTGGAAATAATATTCAATGCCGCAGAACGAAGCATCTGATATTCCTTGTCGCTCAAAGTTACAGTCGGAGCAATTACAATGGAATCTCCTGTATGAACACCAACCGGATCAAAATTTTCCATAGAGCAGACAGTAAGAACATTTCCCGCGCTGTCTCTCATAACTTCAAATTCTATTTCTTTCCAGCCGGAAATACATTTTTCAACAAGAATCTGATGAATAGGGGAGCGATGAAGTCCGTTATGGGCAATTTCATCCATTTCCTCATCATTATGGACAATTCCGCCGCCAGTTCCTCCCAAAGTAAATGCTGGACGGATAATTGCAGGATAGCCGATTTCATTCTTTACAAAATCAAGGGCATCTTCATAAGTTGTAACGACTTTAGACGGAATACAAGGCTCTCCAATCGCAAGCATTGTGTCCTTGAACATCTGGCGGTCTTCTGCCTTGTCAATAGTTTCCGGCTTTGCACCCAAAAGCTTTACCCCGTGATTTTCAAGGAATCCAGACTTGGCAAGCTCCATGCTCAAAGTAAGACCTGTCTGACCTCCCAAAGTTGAAAGAAGGGAATCCGGTTTTTCTTTTTCTATAATACGCTGAATTGTTTCAGGAATCAAAGGCTCAATGTAAATCTGGTCAGCCATTGTATGATCTGTCATCAAGGTCGCAGGATTTGAATTCACAAGAACAACTTCAAGTCCCTGTTCCTTTAAAGCCTTGCAAGCCTGGCTTCCCGCATAGTCAAATTCCGCAGCCTGACCTATAATAATAGGACCGGATCCAATAACCATAACTTTGTGAATGTCTTTGTTAAGCGGCATATTTTTGCTCCCGTGCCAAATATCAGTTAAAAAAGAATATATTCCAGTACCCGCAAACCGCTTATTTTGCAGCTTTTTTATGCGCAGAAGTATTCTTTATAGTTTTTGAAAAGTACTTGATTGAATCGATTCTTTCAAATTTCGCTTCAAAATTCTTAAAATAATCATGATTGTTTATAAGGCGCACAAAATCATCAAACAAAAATCCTGTATCAAGAGGACCTGAACAAGCTTCCGGATGAAACTGCACACTAAACGCTGGAATCTTTGTATAAGTGATTCCCTCGCAAGTTCCGTCATTTGTATTTACAAAGCTCAAGACCGCATTTTTAGGCAAAGTGTCATTTTTTACAGCATATCCGTGGTTCTGACTTGAAATATAAACACGACCTGTGGCAAGATATTTTACAGGCTGATTTGCGCCGCGATGTCCATACTTAAGTTTGGAAGTATCTGCACCCATTGCCAAAGCCAAAAGCTGATGTCCAAGGCAAATTCCAAAAATCGGAACTCCAGACTTTGCAATTTTTTTGATTTCATCGATTATTTTTACATTTTCTTTTGGATCACCAGGTCCATTTGAAAGCATGATTCCGTCCGGATTAAGCGCAAGAATTTCTTTTGCAGTAGAAGAACCAGCAACAGTAACAACTTCAAATCCTCTTTTTAAAAGCTCGCGGCGGATATTTGCCTTTGCGCCAAAGTCCCAAAGAACAACTTTTTTTCCTTTTCCGTCCTTCATGGCAATGACAGGATCATTTTCTTTTGTACCATCTGAGCGCACAGGAACAAACCTATATTCCGCAGATTCTTTGAAAACAACGTCGGCAGGCTCTTCTATTTTTGAAGCATTGCAAGTTACACTTTCAACTGCACTTTTTATTTTATATGATTTGATTTTCTTTAGAAGTTTTGCTTTTTCTACCTCGGATTTCAGTGCTTTTCTGATGCTTTGTGCTTCTTCTCCATCACCTGAAACAATCATTCCGTTCATAACGCCTGTTTCACGCAGGATTTTTGTCAAAGCCCTAGTGTCTATTCCGCATAATCCGATTATTTTCCGTGCTGCAAGAAAAGTGTCCAAGTCGTATTCACATCTAAAATTAGAAGGAATCTCGCAGACAGACCGTACTATATAACCTTTTACGTGGACATCCGCGCTTTCAAAATCCTTTGAAATAACACCGTAGTTTCCTATTAAAGGAAATGTCTGGGTTACAATCTGACCGTAATAGCTGGGATCTGTTAAAGTTTCCAGATAGCCATTCATGCCGGTAGTAAATACTGTTTCGCCAACAACACAACCAGTTGCGCCAAAACTTTCACCTTCAAAAACCTGTCCATTTGCAAGGAGCAAAAATGCTTTAGTAGAGTCTGTCATACTAAAATCTTAGTATACATTTTTTTTATACTTGTGTACAGATGAAGAAATTTTATTGTTTTTGAGAGTAAAGCCAAATATATTCATCAGCAGATGTTGTTTCAAAAAATATAATACTTGAATAACTTTCTTTTATATATTGAATTTGAGAATCTGTTAAAAATTCAAGTTCACTAGCCAAGTCATCTTCATCAACAATTTCTTTTTCATAAGTTCCGGATTTTGTATACAATAGACATTCAGCTCTACACTGATCAATTTGTAAAGATGAATAATATCTAAATTTTTCATAAACAGTTTTAGGAATTATACCCCAGCTTCAAGCAAATAACTCTGCTCATCATCATCGCTGTCATCTTTGCAACCTAAAAAAGAAAACACAAGAAACAAAGAAAACAACACAGCTGAAATTTTTGCAAACTTTTTCATAAATTCTCCTGATAAAATGAAAATAACCACCTTCATTTTACCCCCCCCCGGAGATTTGTCAAGTCAAAAAGCAAAATTTCTGCTATTTTTTTCTTATTTATTGACAGTAAAACACAGAACCCGCATTTCACTTTCTTTAAGGTGCAACTGTTTTTTCTTAAACTGTAAGTGTTGATTCAAAAAATGAAAAAAACTAAACTGTCATCATGGGTATTTCATCTGAACTAAAAGAAAAAATTGTCTTTCTTGCGCAAAAGTATGAAACAAAAGATTTTCTAGAAAAAGATCCTTCAAAATTTATGCACAGATATAAATCCGTTAGAGATCAAGAAACTGTAGCCTTTATTGCAGCAAACATGGCGTTCGGTCAAAGGGTACAGATTTTGTCGCATATAGAACAAATACTGGCACAAACAAACTGTCCCTCACAATGGATACAAAAAGAAGGATACAGAGATTTTTTTACACAAGGAAACAAGTCATTTTACAGAATGTATACACACAACGACTTTATAATTTTCTTCGACACTCTAAAATCAATGTTGGATAATTCTGACACCATAGGAAATTACATCTGTAACCATTACAATGGGGGATTTCTACATGAAACAATATGTTCCCTTTTCCCAGAGAACTGCGCCTTGATTCCTCATTCAAAAACAACAGCCGCAAAAAAAGTAAACATGCTTTTACGATGGATGGTTCGAGACAATTCACCAGTTGACATAGGACTTTGGAGTTCCTGGTATAAAAAAGAAAACCTTTTAGTTCCGCTGGACACACACGTAATGCAAGAAGCCACAAAAATGGGAATTCTGCCACCATCTTCATCAGGAAAACCAAAATCTGCAACCATAAAAACAACAATTGAGCTTACAAACACAATGAAAGAAATTTTTCCATCTGACCCTGTAAAATCAGATTTTGCGCTATTCGGACTTGGTGTAGACATTTGACTTTAACACAAACCTCGGATAAAATATTTATATGTTAGAAATTACAAGCAAACAACGCAAAATACTTGAAAAAGCCGCCCACAACCTTGACCCTATCGTTATAATAGGACAGAACGGAGTTACAGATTCCCTTGTGCAGATGGTTTTAAATTCTCTTAAAGCGCATGAACTTATAAAAGTAAAATTCAATGAGTACAAAGAAGACCGCGCTGAATACGCAAACGACATAGCTTTAAGGACAGATTCAACTCTTGTCAGAATAATCGGAAACGTAGCGATTTTTTACAAGGAAAATGAAGATCCTTCAAAAAGGAAAATAAAGCTTAGCAAGGCAGCAAAATAATGGAAAAAATCCTCATAGAAAAACTTATAAAAAAAGCAATCGAAATGCTAAATTTCAGCTATGCTCCGTACTCGAATTTTCATGTTGGAGCGGCACTTTTAACTTCCGAAGGCAAAATATATACAGGATGCAACATTGAAAACGCGGCTTACGGACCAAGTAACTGCGCAGAAAGAACTGCAATTTTTAAAGCTGTAAGCGAAGGTAAAAAAGAATTTGAGGCAATTGCAGTTGTCGGCGGAAAAAACGGAAAGATAGAAAACTTTTGCCCGCCATGCGGAGTTTGCCGTCAGGTTCTCGCTGAATTCTGTAAAAAAGACTTTGAAATAGTCTTGGCAAAATCTACAAATGAATACAAAATAATGACTTTAGAACAACTTTTGCCGGAAAGTTTCAGCTTATAATTTGCTTTTTTAAAAATCATGTTTTATAATATCTAATGCCTTTTTATGGGTACAGATAAAATTTGGAGTGGCTTTGTGAACAATTTTGAAATAAAACTGGACAAGACAAGCAAAGTAAAGCTTTATCATCAGCTTTATTTGTTTTTCGTAAATGCAATCAAAAACAAAGAGCTTCCAGAAGAAACAAAGCTTCCTTCAATTAGAACACTTTCAGAAGACTACAATATAAGCCGGAACACAGTAACAAAAGCCTACAGCGAGCTTGAAGCAAACGGCTACATTTATTCTCTTTCTAAAAGCGGATTCTTTGTAAAAAATCCAAGCAGCACAGAACCTAGTCTTCATTCCAAGGAAAAATCTGAAGATGAAGGAATTCCCACAGTTGAATCAATAATAAAAGAGCGAAAAAAAGAAAAAACAGAAGAAAAAAGCGATTTTGTAACAGAAAACATTGACGCAGACAGTTCTGTTTTAAAGAATTCAGGGACTTTTATTCTTACCGATCCTTTTTCCAGTGAACAAGAAGAACAGAATTCTGTTTTAAAACTTCCTTCAGAAAATAATGAAAAAACAATTCTGACAAACACAGGCGACCTTGTAAATTCTTCACCGGAAAAAAGAAAAATACTTTCTCCAATAGAAGATTATGTTGAATCAGCAAAAACTGCAATAAAAGAAAATAAAAACCTCTTGGAAGGAAACAAAATTCCTGATTTAACTGGCGAAGAGCCGCTCAGAATAGCAATAGCCGCATTTTTATATAAATTTCATCATTTGGAAGTAAATCCGTCGCAAGTAGTTGTTTCTTGCAACAAAGCTGATATTTTATTTAAACTTCTTCTTTTAGACGAATTCAAAAATCCCAAAAGTAGTTTGCACGGACTTTTACAGCTTGCAGAAAAATCAATCAGTCCAAGAAAAATAAAACCGTGCATCGCTGTTCCGCAGGGATTTCATTCGTCGCTGACAGATGTGTTTTCCGCAGCAAGTATAAAAACTACCGAAATTCCGTTTGACTCAAAAGAATCAATTGCCGCATTGCTAGAAAAAAGCGGAGCAACATCAGCATTTATTTATTCAAAGAACACAGATTCAAAACAAAAAAAACAGGAAATTCTTGAATGGGCGGCAAAAGAAGATTTCAGATATATAATTGAATATGATACATCTACAGAAATCTCTGGCTCTGACTTTGTTTATAGCCAAGATTTCAACGGAAAATGTATTTATATTGAAAATTTTTCAAATCTGATTTCAAAATCAATAAACACAACAGCTGCGATTCTTCCAAAGAAAATTTTAGAAAGTTACAAAAACCAGTACCAAAAATTCGGATGCCCGCTTTCTATTCTAAGCCAAATGTCAATCGCCGATTTTTTGATAAAAGACAAACTCATAAATTATTTGTCCAGCATAGAGCAAATTTAAGAACTAAATATTTCGTTTTTATGAATTCCGCCAATTTCTTCAAGGCACTTTTTTAAAGGAAGATTATTGTTTTTTCTGAATTCATTTAAATCTACAATAAATCGGTTCATTGAAAAATGCTGGTATACAAAAACTTTATTCCAAGAACTGTACCCTTCATATTGCTTTTTTAATTCATTTCTGTACCCATTAAAAATTCCGTTTTTCTTCAGTTCAGAATATCCAACGAGCCACAATTCAGGAAATCCATCTTCAGCATTGGAATAAAGTCCATTATGAAGCTCAAAGGCAAGCTGAGCCATTTTTTTCTGGCTTTCATTTACAAGCTCTACAATTTCTTTGCTTCCATTTTTTAAAATATATTTTAGCTGAACAGTTTTTGCAGTATGAACAGGCGTTTTATTCAAAATCAAAACATTTTTTCTAAAATCTGTACTCAATTCTGGATTACGCCTAAAAAATCCTTCTGCAATTCTTCCACTTTGTCCAACCAAATATTTTTGATTAGAAGACAACTGTTCTTCTTTTCCGGGATTATCTCCAATAACAATGAAACTTATTTTGTCTGTTTTTTGGACTTCATCATAAGCTTTATTATAGACAATCGAAGTTTCCAAGTTGTAATCTGGAGTGTCTTTTGCAGATTCTTTTTGCAATGGGTACAACTCGTTTGAAAACTGACTCCATTGATTGCAAAGATTTTTAAATTCATCTCTAAATTGCAAAAAAATATTCCATTGAGAATTATTCATTTTTACAGATCCACACTTTTTCGCATTAAAATTCCATCAGTTTTTATTCCAGCAGACGAAAAAAAATTCTGTATTCGTCCATATTCTATAAAACCGCATTTTTTATATATGTGCAAAGCTGGAATCCAAATTTCATTTACTAAAAGTACAATTTCTTTTATCTGCGGAAATGACTTCATAATTTTTTCTACGCTTTTATAAAAAAATCTGTACCCTAATCCAGTTCCTTTGTACTCATTTAAAATTGCTATAGAACTTATATATAAAACTGTACCCTCTTTTTTATGATTTTTCAATGCTGAATGATTTAAAGAAAAGCAACTGTCACCTTTTTGAGGTACAGAATTCCACAGTTCAGAAGAAAAATATCCAATTGCTTTGTTTTTATCTTCTAAAATAAAAAATCCATCAGAGAATGATTCTATGCGATCAAGGAAAACGTCTTTATTTTCCTTAATTCCTTCTGAAAATGCTTCTTTTTCAATGTTCATAATAGCATTTATATCATATTTTGTGGCTTTTCTTATAATTTCCATTATAACCTTCTTTTACTCAACATAAATTTACTAAATTTTCCACCAATTGTGGAAAACTTGTGTAAATTCATGTGTATTTAAAGGGAATTTTCCACAGATTTATGTGGAAAACTCTTAAATTTTTGTGGAAAACTTGGTATAAAAAAGTGAATAAATAATTTTTCCACAATGAACAAAAAAAAGCACGCTGCCATTATTAACAACGTGCCTGTTAATTTTCAAAAAATTTATTTAATCTTTACAAGTTCAATATCAAACGCAATATAAGCCCCGCCAGGAATTACTCCAGGATATCCTCTGTCACCATAAGCCAAATCAGAAGGAATTACAACTGTTCTTTTTTCACCAAGCTTCATATCCTGAACCATAATGTCAAATCCTGGAATCATTTGGCCTGCTCCAGTCTGGAATTCAAGAGGACCTCTGCCTTTTGACTGATCAAAAACACTTCCATCTACCAAATAACCTTTGTATTCAGTTGCAACTGATTTCCTTGCACCGCATTTATTTCCGGTGCCTTCTCTTATTACTTTGTAGTAAATTCCATTTTTGTCTTTTTCAAATCCTGGAAAATTTTTTTCTACTTCTGCAATTTTTGAAGCATTGGCTTTTTCTTTTGCTTCCAATGCTTTTTTCTGAGCTTCTAAGGCAAATCTATCAAAATCTGTTTGTGTTGCAGTGAATTTTTCAGCTTCCGCGCCTTGACGAATAATTTTTATGCTTTTAATTTCATCATCCTTCGCAATAGCATTTACTGTGGCCTGACTTGCTTCATCAACAACGTGTCCAAAAATTGTATGATGACCATTCAACCAAGGAGTTTCCACATGAGTTATGAAAAACTGGCTTCCATTTGTTCCAGGACCTGCATTTGCCATTGCAAGAACTCCAGAACCTGTGAATTCAAGACCATCTACAATTTCATCTTCAAAATTATATCCAGGTCCGCCTGTTCCGTTTCCTTTTGGATCTCCGCCCTGAATCATAAAATCTTTTATTACACGATGAAATTTCAATCCATCATAAAAAGGCTTTCCTTTTGCAGCATCCAAAGTTCCTTCTGCAAGCCCAACAAAATTTGTTACCGTCAAAGGAGCTTGTTTATAAAAAAGCTCAAGAACAATATCACCTTTGCTTGTGTTTATTACAGCAAAAAGTCCTTCTTTTCCTTCCAAAGATTTCATAGGTTTACATCCTCCATAAAAAATAAGTACGCAGACAAAAAGCAACGCTCCTATAAATTTTTTCATTTTTCCTCCAAATATCACTCAGAAATTTGCTTAGAAAACCATGTGTAAATCGCATCAAGCCTATTTAAAAGCGACTTTTGCATTCTTTTTTCAAGAACTCCTAAAGAGAAAAAATTCGCCTTTACATTCATATACACAACAACGTAATCATCGCAAATTGTCATAACAAGATTTATGTGAACATTTTCCGGCTTTACGGCTTTTATAAACTTGTAATATACAGGAGTTGTATTTACAAGTTTCATTGAAATTTCGTTTTCAGTCTGAAAATATGAAACTTCGTAGTTTGTCTTTCCAAGCGAATTGTCATTTAAAAGGCAATACTGAACAAGTCCGTTTGCGCTTCCTTCTGTTTTATCATCAACTCTAGTTCTATCTTGCGGACCTGCAATGCAATATGCGTCATGATAAAGTGTAGTCCAGTTTTTTTCGCCATTGGAATAATATTGCATTCCTTCCATTTTGCTGACAGAACGTAAAATTACAGAAGCTTCGTTTAAATCAATATTTTCTTTTGGAATAAGATAAATATTTTCTCCAATAAGAGAAGGCAATTCTCCTTCATTTGACGCAAGTTCTTCTGCAATTTTATTTGAAAGCTCAGTATCAGGAAGAAGTGAAAATTTGGCTTCTTTTGGCTTAAATTCGTTAGACTGAATTTTTCCATTCTGATTTAAAAGCTCAAAATTTTCTTTTCCAAGAATTTCTTCCGCAGAATAAGCTGACAAAAATGCAGTAAAAAAATTCAAAATCAAAAAAAATCCTGAAATTCTACAAATAAACTTTTTCATCAGCTGTTTCTCCAGATTTTAATATTTTAATCAACGCACACCTTTATAAATAACGCGCACCTGCTTATATAAACCTTCACCTTCAGATTTGGTTTCAACATCCGCAATGTCATTTAAAGTTGTATGAATAAGGCGGCGCTCAAAAGGATTCATAGGCTCAAGCAAAATAGAAGTTTTCTTCTGGCGGACTTTGTCAGCTGTAACATAAGCAAGGCGCACAAGGCTTTCTTCACGGCGGATTCTATAATTTTCTGTGTCAAGAATAATGCGCAAATCTTCTCTTCCAAGATGTCCTGCGTAAACATTTACAATAAGTTGCATCGCATCAAGGTTTTTGCCTTTTCTTCCAATGAGAATTGAAGACGATTCGCTTGAAAGTTTTATTCCAATCTTTTTTTCTTCACGGAACATAATTTCAACAGCAGCTTCATATCCCATTTTTTCAATAAGAGTTTTTACAAAATCAATAATTTTTTCTTCAACTTCATCCTGAGGAAGAGGATTTGAAACTAACGAAGGGTCATTAGCTCTTGTTGTTGCATTAGGAACTTTTCCATCAAATTCAGGCGAAACTTGATTTTTTGAATCAACTGTGTGAACTCTGATTTTTACATATCCGTTTTTAAACAAAGTTTTTTTCTGGGATTCAAGAATTTCAACATCAAACTGGTCTTTTTCAAGTCCAAGCTCAGCAGCAGCTTTTTCAATAGCTTCTTTTTCTGTTTTTCCTTCATATTCGTAAGTCATATATTACCTCGCAAAATTAAATTTTATCTTGTTTTCTTTTTTCCGCCTTTAAATTTCAAGACGTTTTTATTCACAGTTTTTTCATTTTCAAGCTCGGAACGTTTTTTGTTCATTACGCTGTTTATAACAAGCTGCTGTCCAATCTGAATAATATTGCTGACTGCCCAGTAAAGCAAAAGCCCGCTCGGAACATTATAGAACAGGAAGAAGAACATCAATGGCATTCCGTACATCATGAACTTCATCTGTGACTGATTTGCTCCAGTTCCAGGATTTCCGTACTGAGTTATTTTTCCATTCAAAAGCTGAGACGCAGTATAAATAAACGGAAGAAGTCGCAAATTGTTCATTGTAAATGCTGAAATAAAAGGAATGTTACGCTTCCAAGTCCAAATGCTGTCTCCAGCCGAAAGATCTTCAATCCATCCTTTTACAAAACTTGCTCCGCGGAATTCAAAGTAATTGTTAAATACATTGTAAAGAGCAAACAAAATAAACATCTGTACAACCATCGGGAGGCATCCAGACATCGGATTGTATCCAGCTTCTTTATAAAGTTTCTGCATTTCCATGCTAAGCTTCTGCTGGTCATTTTTATATTTCTCCTGAAGAACTTTCATTTTAGGCTGAATTTTCTGCATTTTAAGCGAGCCCATGGCGGCATTTTTATTCAGCGGGAACAAAACAATCTTCAAAAGAATTGTAAGAATTATTATGGAAATTCCCCAGTTATGGGCAACCAAATTGATTTTTTCAAGACACCATTTTAAAATTATTTCAATCCAAGAAAGGAATCCAGTTGTCTGCAATGCTTCGTTAAATTTCGCATTTGAAAGATTCCATGCATTTTTTGTCTGGTCATTATATTTTATAAGTTCACGTTCCTGACGAGGCCCAACATAAATGTAATATGTATCATTTGAAGTTTCGTCCAAAACAGGCTTTCTTGGAATAAAAATCTGGCATCCATCTTCATTTTCAGATTTAGTAGAAACTTTTATTTTTCCAAGCATATCAGAAGGAGAAGAAGGCTTAACTAGCATTGTAAAATATTTTCCGCCAACTCCAGCCCAATCCACAGAATTTAAATCATAAAATTTATCTGAAATGTTCTTGCGGAATTTTTTTCCTCCGTTCAATACAAGAAATTGTCTTACTTCATAGCGGTTTTTCTTGTCGTATTTTGGTCCAATCTGAGGAGCTGTTCTTAAAGTATAAGCCGCGCCTCCAATTCCAAATTCTCCGCCTTCCTTTGAAATTATAGAAACATCAAGTTTAAAAGCATAATCGTCAGGACTGAAAGTATATCTTTTTCCAAGTGTGAATTTCTTTGGATTTCCTTCAGAATCTTTAATTTCGTAGTCCCGGTAGAAAAGAATCGTATAATCGTCTTTTTTTGTAACATTGAATATATCATTTAAAGCCGGATTTTCAGTTCCACCAAAAGAAAGACTGAACGCTCTGTTTGAACTGGTTACATTGTTTACCATTTCAACGCCAGAACCAGTTTCTTTATCTTTATGCTCAAGAAGCTTATAACTTGTAATGTCTCCGCCGCGGTTTGTAAATGTAACTTTTGCTTTATTAGTTGAAATTACAAATTCCTGAACATCTTCTGAATTTTGAACTGTCGCCTCAGAAAATGAAGCAGAAATCATTTCTTTTTCAGCTTTTATTTGAGCTTCCTGCTCTTCTTTTTTTGCTTCAAATTCGGCAGCTTGCTCACGTGCTCTTTCCTGCTGACGCGGCATAACATACTTTGTCTGAATAAACAAAGAAACAACAAGGACAATTGTCGAAAGAGCTATTGCTAAAATAGTGTTTTTTTCCATAAATTTTCCTTTTTACGCCTTTTAAGGAACAGGATCATAGCCTCCCTTGCAAAAAGGATTGCATCTGAGAATTCTTTTTATGGCGAAATAAAGCCCTTTTACAGGACCATGTTTTTGAATTGATTCCAATGCATAAGCAGAACAACTTGGAGTATAGCGACAGCATGGAGGAAATAGAGGAGAAATACAAACTTGATAAAATCTTATAAAAAGAACCAAAAACCTTACGAAGAAATTTCTTATTCCTTTAATAAGCCAGCTTTTTTGCATAATGTCTTAAATTGTCCGCACCGCGAAAGGAACGAGTCATTTCCGGGATAAACTAAAAAAAGAATATCAAAACCGGTGTTCAGGTGCGCTTTAAAAAAACGATATGTTTCACGGCTATAGCGTTTAGATCTGTTCCTTTCAACAGCATTTCCATAGCCACGGGGAAGAGGAAAAGCAATTCTGTTAAAATTCAAATTGTTTCTGGAAAAAAAAATTTTAGCCCCAGCAACACTGAATCTCTTCCCTGTTTTAAAAAGTTTCTGGATGTCGGCAAAGCGCTTTATATGTTCTTCTCTTCTAAAACGCCCTGTTTTTAGCAAGTCCGTATCCATCCTTTAATTTAGAAAAATCAGTAAGGCTTCTTTTCGTCAGAAACTGTAAGCTTGTAGCGACCCTTAGCTCTTCTTCTAGCAAGAACCATACGTCCGCCGCGAGTTGCCATACGTGCACGGAAACCGAATTTTCTATTGCGCTTTACTTTGCTAGGCTGATATGTACGTAACATAATAAGACTCCTATATAAATAAAATTTTTTTCAGATTAGTAGAGCAGATATTATCATTATTTTTCAAGATTGGTCAACATACTTTTCCTTAAATTGTCAAAAAGAACTTTCAATTCAGGAGGAAGATCTTTGTTTTTTGATTTTTTTAGATTTTTATTAATGTTTATTCCGGATTTTTTGTTGATTTTCTCTTCAAATTCAAGTTTTTTTTCAACTTTTTTATAAATTGAATCCTTGCTTTCTATTTCCGATGAAATTTCACCTTTATTTCCTTTTAAGCGGAATGCAAGAGTTTTAAATTCAACTTCAGGAAATTTCATTCTAAATCCATTAAGTATATATTTTTTATGAAACTGTATAAGTGAAATCCACCCCGGATGATCGGCTTCAATGAGCAAAATTCCATTTTTCAAGTCAATTACGCGGCTATGTCCAGCCATATTAAGACCTTCATTTGGATTTGAAGAATTTGTCTTTATCCGCGAAAGAATTTTTTTCCATTCATCATAAATATTTACAGAATTCTTTGCATTTTCAACTTTTATAGAATCAAAAGCATTTGAAATTATTTGGCTGAAAGAAACTATTTCTTCGCTCATTCTGAATCTTCCCATTTTCCGTCTTGAATTTTGAAAACTCTTGTGCTTTCCCTTTTGTAATTTTTATAAGGTTCTCCAGGAAGAAAAGTGCAGAAAAGCTGGTCATATTCAGGCAAAAGAGAAGTTACTTTTTGTCTTTTTTCAGGATCAAGTTCAAGAAGAACATCATCCATAAGTAAAACTGGTTTTCTTGAAGTAATCTGCTTATAAAAAACAGCTTGGCCAGTTCTTAAAATCAAAGCTATAAGTCTTTTTTGTCCAGTAGATGCTGTTGGAACAAAAGGAATTCCTTCTTTTTCAAATACAATTTTATCCCGGTGAGGTCCGCTTATTGAAGAGCCGATTATTTTTTCCTGCTCCCTTATTTTACTTAAATAATCAACAACATAATCAACTGACGGAATATTTCTGTCAAAAAAAGGAGAATTCAAATTGTCCGATTTATTTTTCCAAGACGGAATGTATTTTATGGAAACTCCAGAAATTCCAGTTACCTGCTCGTAAAGTTTTCCAAAAATCTGATTAAAACTAAAAACAGCATCTTTTCTTTTTTTCTGAATTTCAAGTCCATTTTGAGCAAGCTGAAAATCATAAGTTTCAAGCAAATCGTAATGTTTTTCTTTTAAACTTAAATTTCTGTTTTTTAAAATTCTCTTGTATTTTCTCATAATATCAATATAAAGAACATCATACATACTCAGCGACTGATCTATGAAAAATCTTCTTCTTTCTGGAGAACCTACAGCAAAATCCAAATCTTCATGGCTATAAAGAACGCAAGGCATTGTATTTATAAGTTCTTTTCGGTCGTGAAGGATTTTTCCGTCTTTTTCTATTTTTTTAAGCTTTTCTTTTAAAATAATTGAAGTTGTATGAGAAGTTCCATTTTCTTCCCTGAACAAGCAACGAAGGCTCATTTCACTTTCATTTTTTTTTATAACTTCTGAATCAACATGAGTTCTAAATGACGAACCGTAAGCAGAATAATAAAGCGATTCCAAAAGATTGCTCTTTCCCTGTCCATTTTTTCCAACAAAATAAATTTCTTTTGATGACAAATCTATGTTTTCATTGCAGAGATTTCTAAAATTGTATGGAGACAAAGAAAGAAAAGGCATTTTTTATGCTTTATTTTCTATTCCTTTTGCATTGGCATTATTATGTGAAAATAATCTTCAGCTGGCTCAGGACGCATGGTAACAGCTTTCATTTCTTCTGTGAATTCAAATGCGATTTTTTCAGAATTTATTCCTCTTAAAGGCTCCTCAATGTAGCGGAAATTCAATGCAATTGTGTAAGAATCTCCTTGATATTGGCACGGAATTTCTTCATCTGCACTTCCCATATCCGATTGAGAAGATGTTATTTTTAAAACTCCATCGGAAATATTAAAGAATATGCGTCCAGCCTTTTTATCAACCATAAGAGCAACACGTTTAAGAGCATCTACTAAATCAGCTTTGTAAACCTGAAAATTGAAAGCCTGATGTTCAGGAATAACACGCTCATAATTAGGAAACTGTCCTTCCAAAAGAGCCGCGCCAAATTTGTAGTTTCCGAATTTAAAGAAAATCATTTTATCAACAACAGCTACAAAAATATTTCCTTCTTCCGGAGCATGCTTTAATATGATATTCAAAATTTTTGGATGAACTATAGCTGAAGGAAATTCGCTTATTCCAGCAAGAATTGACTTTGAAACAAAGCTCAAACGTCGGCCGTCTGTGGCAACCATATTCAAGTTGTCTCCTTTTTTCTCAAAGAAAACACCATTCATAAAATAGCGTGTTTCATCTTCGCTTACTGCAAAAGAAGTCTGAGCTATCATTTCTTTTATATCTTTCGATGAAACTTCAAAATAAGGAACGTTTTCAGCTGAATAAAATTCAGGAAATTTTTCCTGAGACATGCTTTTCATCTGAAACTTGATTTTTTTATCTACAGGTTTGATTATTACATTTATAGACTGCTCTTCATTTTCTTTCTTCTCCTGATTGAATTCAATTTCTCCAGAAGGAAGAGAATTCAAAATTCCCATGAATTTATCGCAGTAAACTGTTGTTGTTCCTTCTTCAGTTATTTGAACAGGAACTTGAGTCTCAAAGTTAACTTTTATATCAGTTGCTTTTATAGTCAGTTTATTTTCTTGAGCTATAATAAGGATGTTTGAAAGAATTGAGCCCATGTTTTTTGTTGAAATAATTTCCTGGGCAATTGAAATCTCTTTAATCATTGTGTCTTTGTCAAATGTAAATCTCATATATTTCTCCTGGTTTTACTATACAATTTTGCATAATTATTCGCTTTTAGAAATCAAATGAATTTTTATGCACAAGCTATATTAAATTTATAAATTTATAAATTTTAGTAATAGTAGTAATAGTGCCTGTGGATTTATGGAAAAGTGATTTTTCTTTTTGCATTAAAAGAAGTTAAGTTGTGCAAAAATCAATGAAATGAATTCACTTTTTTTCCACAAATTCACTTTTGTTATAAAATCCTTATTTTTTCCACAGGATTATAACATATTTGAATATAGTTTTCCACTGAAATCAAAGCTTCTTGTAATCTTTTATCTCTCTTATAAGAAGATCAATTGTTGAGTTTAAACTTTCATCCGTTTTAAGCTGAAGTTCAATTGTGTTGTAGCTGTGCATTATTGTTGAATGGTCTTTTCCGCCGAATTCAGCAGCGATTTCATTAAATGAAGATTCAGTCAAAATACGTGAAATGTAAATTGCGATGTGGCGTGAATATGCTATTTTTTTGTTGCGTTTTACGCCTTTTATGTCGCTTAAAGATATGTTGTAATGATTTGCGACGACTTTTTGAATTGTGTCTATTGAAATTGAACCGTCGGAAACTTTGCTTATGTTGTCGCTTAAAAGTTTCTTTGCAATATCGATTGTAAGATTTTTCTGCAAAAGCTCAGCGTAGCCAATCATTTTATCAAGGCAAGCTCCAAGTTCGCGCACATTCGACTGAATATTTTTTGCTATGAAATCAATTACATCTTCTGGAACTGATTTTTTCTTTATTTCAAGTTTTTTTAAGAGAATGGCTTTTCTTATTTCGTAGCTTGGAGGCTGCAAATCTATTGTAGTTCCCATTGAAAATCTTGATTTCAGTCTGTCTTCAATTCCATTTAGTTCAGAAATCGGACGGTCGCAAGTGAATACAATTTGAGCATGAGTTCTGTAAAGCTCTTCAAATGTATAAAAAAGCTCTTCCTGCGTCTGAATTTTGTCTTCTAGAAAGTGAATGTCATCCAAAAGGAGAACATCAAGTTTTCTGTATTTGTTTTTGAATTTTTCGGAAGTTCCATCTCTTAAGGAAAAAGTAAATTCGTTTAAAAAATTTTCCGCGCTTATGTAACAGATTTTTATGTTTTCTTTTCCTTCAGGCGGATTGTTATAAATGTAATTTCCAATTGACTGCATTAAGTGGGTTTTTCCAAGTCCGACTCCTCCATAAATTAAAAGAGGATTGAATCTTCTGCCAGGTTCTTTTGCGGCTGCAAGAGATGCGCTGTAGGCAAATTCACTGTTTTCGCCTTTTACAAATTTTTCAAATGTGTAATCTTCGCTTAATTGTGGATGAATTTTAAAAGTGGGTACAGAATTTATGGGTGCAGATTTTTTTTCAGAATCGATTTCATTTTCATTTGAAATATTTGAATTTTCAGAATCAATGGTTGCAGTTTTGGGTACAGAATTTATAGATTCAGATTCTTTTTGAGAATTTCGTTTTTTCAATATATAAGTTAAATTTATGTTTTGTCCTGACAGTTCGGCTATTTTTGATTCTACTGCGTTTACATAACCTTTGTTTACCATGCTAATCCACATGAAATCAGAGGGTACAGATACGGTTATAGTTTCAATTGTATCTTCTACATATTCCATGTTGAACCAGAGTTTGAATTCTGATTCCAGTCCTTTTAGTTTGTATTCATCATGGATTTGTTTTAATGCTTCATCCCAAAAAGCACGGTAATTCTGTTCACTCATAGCTTACAATTATACTCTGTCTTTACTTTTTTCTTCAATATGAGTATACTTGTTTTTCAATTTATTTCTATTTTATATACATTTCATTTTGCGAAAATTTCGGAGTTTTTCATGTCTGAAGAAAACAATCAATACGGAGCAGGAAGCATTCAGGTTTTAAAAGGGCTTGAAGCTGTAAGAAAAAGACCTGGAATGTACATAGGTTCTACAGGACCGAATGGACTTCATCATCTTGTTTATGAAGTTGTGGACAACAGTATTGATGAAGCCATGGCTGGATATTGTACGAAAATTACTGTGGCACTTGAAAAAGACGATATTTGCCGTGTAGAAGACAATGGACGTGGAATTCCTGTTGATATTCATCCTACGGAACATATTTCAGCGCTTGAGCTTGTTCTTACTCGTCTTCATGCCGGCGGAAAATTTGACAAGTCAAACTATAAAGTTTCTGGCGGACTTCATGGAGTTGGAGTTTCCTGTGTAAATGCGCTTTCTGTTTGGATGGAAGCTTTTGTAAATAAAGACGGAAAACGTTATCATCAGAAGTACGCGGAAGGAATTCCTAAATCTAAAGTTGAATGTATTGGCGATACAGAACTTCATGGAACCACAATCCGCTGGAAAGCAGACGCTTCTATTTTTACAGAAACAACGACTTATAATTTTGATGTTCTTTCTACAAGGCTTAGAGAACTTGCATTTTTAAATCCTGGAATAACAATTATTTTTCGTGATGAACGGCTCGAAAATCCAAAGGAAGTTGTCTTTAAATTTGAAGGAGGAATTAAGCATTATGTAAGCTATTTGAATGAAGGAAAAAAAATAATTCCAGAAGAGCCAATTTATATTAACGGCGAAGAGAATGATGTGATTATAGAACTTGCAATGCAATATAATGACAGCTATTCTGAAAATATTTTTTCTTACGTCAATGATATTAATACTAGAGAAGGCGGAACTCATCTTGATGGCTTTAAAATTGCGCTTACTGTAGTTTTAAATAAATTTCTTGAAAAAAATGAAAAGCTCCTTAAAAAACTTGACAAAGATGAAAAACTTACAGGAGATGATGTTAGGGTAGGGCTTACTGCTATTTTGTCATTAAAAATTCCAGAGCCGCAGTTTGAAGGACAGACAAAAACCAAGCTTGGAAACTCAGAAGTCCGCGGATATGTTGATTCTCTTGTAAAAGAAAAACTTACGCTTTTCTGTGAGCAGAATCCGCAGATTACAACGATGATTCTTGAAAAAGCTGTTGGAGAAGCTGCTGCCAGAATTGCCGCTAGAAAAGCTAAAGACAGTGCGCGCCGTAAAAACAACATAGACAGTTTTGGACTTCCAGGAAAATTAAGCGATTGTTCTTCTAAAAATGCCGCTGAATGTGAAGTTTATATTGTTGAGGGAGATTCTGCAGGAGGCTCTGCAAAAAAAGGCCGCGATGCTAAAACTCAGGCGATTCTTCCTTTGTGGGGAAAAATGCTCAATGTTGAAAAAGTTCGCGCAGACAAAGTTGTTAACAATGAAAAACTTCAGCCTGTAATTGCTTCTCTTGGAGCTGGATTCGGAAAAGATTTTAATATTGAAAAACTCCGCTATCACAAAATTATAATAATGGCTGATGCCGATGTTGACGGAAGCCACATTAGAACTTTGCTTTTAACATTTTTCTTCAGATATATGCCTGATCTTATTGAAAAAGGCTACGTTTATCTTGCCATGCCGCCTTTGTTTAAAATTGAAATTGGAAAGCAGAAAATTTATGTTTATTCCGACGAAGAGCGTGATGCTGAGCTGGAAAAACTTGGAGACAAAAGAGAAAAAGCGGATGTTCAGCGTTATAAAGGTCTTGGTGAAATGGACGGAAACCAGCTTTGGGATACGACTATGAATCCTGAAACACGCAGAATGAAAGTAGTTACAATTCCAGATGCAGTTGCGGCAGACAGAATTTTCAGCATTTGCATGGGAGAAGAAGTAGAACCCCGCAGGAAGTTTATTGAAGAAAATGCTGTCTATGCAAATCTGGATGTTTAGGATAAAAAATGGAAAACACAGAAAATACAACAAATCTTATAAAAATTCCGATTGAAGATGAAGTAAAGCAGGCTTTTATTGACTATTCGATGTCTGTTATTGTAAGTCGTGCGCTTCCTGATTCCCGAGATGGTTTAAAGCCTGTTCACCGCCGAATTATTTATTCCATGGAAGAAAATCATCTTTCTGCAGGCGGAAAAACAAAAAAATGTGCCACGATTGTTGGTGATGTTCTTGGAAAATATCATCCTCATGGAGACGCTTCTGTTTATGATGCTCTTGTTCGTCTTGGACAGGATTTTAGTCAGCGTTATATTGTTGTTCATCCGGGCGGAAATTTCGGAACAATAGCAGGAGATCCTCCAGCCGCTTACCGTTATACCGAAGCAAAAATGACAAAAATTGCCGAGGAAATGGTTGAGGATATAAACAAAGACACTGTAGATATGATTCCTAACTATGATGACACAAAGGAAGAACCTACAGTTTTGCCTTCAAAGTTTCCGTTTCTCTTATGCAATGGCTCTGTTGGAATTGCCGTCGGAATGGCTACAAATATGCCTCCTCACAATCTGCGTGAAGTTGCAAGTGCTATAAGCGCATATATTGATAATCAGAATATAACAGTCGATGAGCTTTTAAATCATATAAAAGGACCTGATTTTCCTACAGGTGGAATTATTTTTGGAAAACATGGAATTGCAGATGCTTACAGAACTGGCCGTGGAAAAATTCTTGTCCGCGGAAGATTCAATATTGAAGTAAGTAAAACAGGACTTGAATCAATTGTATTTACTGAAGTTCCTTACGGAGTGAATACTAGAACTCTTTGTGAAAAAATAGGAGAACTTGCGCGTGATAAAGTTATTGATGGAATCAGCGCAATAAATGACGAGTCTTCCGACAGAAGCGGAATGAGAATTGTAATTCATCTAAAACGTGGCGCAATAACAAAAGTTGTAATAAATCAGCTTTTTGCAAAAACAGCGTTGCAGTCAAGTTTTGGAGTTATAAATCTTGCTCTTGTTAAAGGTCGTCCGCAGATTTTAAATTTAAAGCAGATTATAAAATGTTTTGTTGATCATCGTGATGAAGTTATAACTCGCCGCGTAACTTTTGACTTGAACAAAGCACGTGCGCGTGAACATATTCTTGAGGCGTTGATTACAGCTGTTGATGCGATTGATGAAGTTATAAAAATGATTCGCTCTAGCCGTGATGAAACAGAAGCCAAAGCCAGACTTATGCAGCGTTTTGGATTTGATGAAATTCAGGCTGAAGCGATTGTTGAAATGCGTCTTGGTCGTCTTACAAATTTGCGCATTGACGAGCTTCGTAAAGAAATGGAAGAAGTAAAGGCTTTTATTGCCCATTGCGAAGATTTGCTTGCTCATCATGAAAAAATTCTCGCGATTATAAAAGATGAAACAAACGAGCTTTCTGAAAAATATGGAGATGACAGAAAAACTGATATTGTCGCTGGCGAAGTAGAAAGCATAAATGTTGAAGACTTGATAAAAGAAGAAGATATGGTCATTCTTATTTCTAAGCTTGGCTATATTAAGAGAGTTTCTGTAAGCCAGTATAAAAGCCAGGGAAGAGGCGGTAAAGGCACTATTTCAGCAAAACTTGTTGAAGAAGATTATATAAATCAAATGTTTGTCGCTTCAACACATGATTATTTGATGTTTATTACAACTGAAGGAAAAGCTTATTGGATAAAAGTCCATGAAATTCCAGAAGCGTCTAAGACAAGCCGCGGTTCCCATATAAAAAGCCTTCTTGCTGTCAGCGCAAATGAAGATATTACGACAATTGTCAGCTTAAAGGAATTTTCAGAGAACAATTATTTGTTTATGGCTACTGCAAATGGCGTTGTCAAGAAAACTCCTACAAGCGACTTTAAAAACGCAAAATCCCGTGGAATGCAGGCTGTTCGTCTTGATGAAGGAGATACTCTTGTAAGTGCAATTCTTTCAACAGGAAAAGATGAGCTGCTTCTTGTAAGTCGCCGTGGACAAGCATTAAGAATCAATGAAGAGGATGTGCGTCCAATGGGAAGATCTAGCCGCGGTGTTGCCGGATTAAAACTTTCTGAAGGCGATGAGCTTTGTTCTGCTATAAGGATTCATACAGAGCCTGATTCAAAAATTCTTGTAGTTACAGAAAAAGGCATAGGAAAAAGAGTTGATTCCGCGGAATTCAATGCGCATGGAAGAGGAACTGGAGGTCAAAAGATATTTGGCAATGTTGAAGACAAAGGTGAAATTATAGGTGCTTTGTGTGTTCGTGATACAGATAGCATTATGTGTATTACAAGCCAAGGAACTTCTGTCCGTGTTGAAGCTAAGGATATTACAGTGCAGGGCAGGGGAGCGAGCGGAATAAAAGTTGTTTCAATCACAGATCCTGATTACGTTGTTGGAGTGGATAGAATTGCCAACGATGAAGATGAAAAAAAATAACTTTTAAAAAGTGAAAAATTGCCGTGGATTTTCTTTTGAATTTCCGCGGCTTTTTTTATGAAATTTTACTAAATTTTTGTCAAATTTGTTTTTAATATAAATTTATTTAAATTTTGTATTATCTTTATTTAAATATAGATATTTTAAAATGTTTCATGTGAAACATTGTTTTTCAACAAGTTTTCCACAAGTGTAGATTTCCTTTTAAGAATTTTAAATCCATTGTAGTTTCTTATAAAACAAAGAATTACAGAATTTTACAATTCAATTGTGTTTTAAAATTTGAAAATTTCCATAGTTTTTCCACATCTATGTTTCACGTGAAACACATTCACTGTTTTTGTATATTATGTTTTCCTATTAATTTTGATAAAAAATATTTTAATATTAGGAAAAGTATCGAGTTTTAATTTTATTATTGAACTTAATACTGCTGTATTTCTGAAAGAAAATTGGTTGATATGCTATTGAAATCTTGCAGCAGATTCTTTCGTCGTAGTATGGGAATGACACTTAAGTGACTGTTCTTATCAAAACTCGATATTTGGGCAGTTTGCTTGCTGTGGTGTTGTAATGTTTTCATAATAAATTTAGTTATGAATCTGCTGTGAATTTTCAATTATATTTCTTTCATCATTGTGTAATAGTAATTCTTAACAAATATAGTTTTAAAAATTTTATTAAAAAAAATACCCATGTTTCACGTGAAACACAGGTATTCATTCTTTATTTTAAAATTTGAATTAAGTTTTTGACGTTAAAAAAGCCTTAATACTTTTGAACCTCTATTTGGATTCCATTTTTCTTTTCTTTCTTTTGGCAAAGTTGATATATCGGAAAGTTTAAAGCCTAGTTTTTCAAACCAATCTGCTGTTTGTGTCGTTAATAGGAATATTCCTTTTGAATTGTTTTGTTTTGCTTGTTTCACGAGAAACTCTATCATTCTTGGACCGATTCCTATATGAGAGCAGTTTTTGTCAACTGCGACGCCTGCAATTTCTGTTTGTCCGTCTGAGTAAGTAATGAGTGAAGCGCAAGCTCTAATTGCACCATCAAGTTCGTATACAATAAAATTGTTGAACTGAGCTGAAAGACTTTCTTTTGTTCTAGGAAGAAGAATTCCTGATTCTATAAATGGCTGCATTACATTTAGAACTGCTGGAATGTCTTCTCTTGTCATTTCTCTGATTTTTCCGTAGTTGTTACTGTAAACCATTGTTCCAGAGCCCAAGTCGCTGAATATTTCACATGGAACAACTCCGTCTATAGAGCCGTTCAGTATGTGAACTCTGTCAACTCCTTGAGTGCAGGCTTTTTCCGCTTTTTTTAAAAGAGTGAAAATTTTTTCTTTCAAATACATTTTATTTGTTTCAGGTGAAACATTTTTATCTAAATTTACCAAACGTTCGGTAGAATTTTCGTTATTTTCAGTTGAATTTACCGAGGGTTCGTTTGTTTTTAAAAATAATTCAACTTCTTCTAAGTTTAAAGCCGGAATATTTCCTTCTTGTGAAAGACCTATTTCTTTTGGAATTAAGAAATTTTCTGAGCTGATTTCCGCATTTGGAACAAGAAAAAAAAGCTTGTCGGCGTTCAGGTTGATTGCGATTTGCTGTGAAAGTTCAATTGAAGAAATATTGTAAGGCTTTCCGGCTATGCTCCATCCTATGCAAGGAAAAATCGGAATAAATCCATTGTCTAAAACTGTTTTTATTGAATCAGTTTGAAGCTTTTCTATTTCGCCGCTTGTGCCGTAATCAAATCCGTCGATAACGCCTTTTCCTCTGGCTCTGACCCAGTTTCCTATGACTGCGGTTTTTCTTTCACCTGCAAAAGCTGTCATTATTTGATTTGAAACATCAAATGCCGCCATTTTTATAAGAGGCATTGCTTCTGGTCCTGTTATTCGGCAGTTGCAGTGAATTTTCCATTTTATATTTGCATTTGAGAGAATTTCATTTATTTTTTTGCTTGCTCCGGGAACTAAAATTATTTTTAAGCCAGCTTCGTGAATAAAACAAATGTCTCTTATGTGGTTCAGAAAATGCGGACTGTCAATAAGATTGTCATCTATGTAAATTACTACGAGCGCATTTTTAAATCTTTTTATATAGCGGATTACGTCCCGGATTCTTTCGGCTTTTTCGTGAATTAGATTTTCTTCCATAATATGTTAGTATTACGAAGCTAAAAAAAACTGTCAATCATTAAAATATAATAACAAATTGTTATAAATGAAATCTTTTTGATTTTTTATATAGACAGAGTTTTTTATATATGCTAATATTCAAAAATATAAGGGCTCTTAGCTCAGCTGGTACGAGCGTCTGGTTTACACCCAGAATGTCGGGGGTTCGATCCCCTCAGAGCCCATAAAGACTTCATGTTTTTACATGGGGTCTTTTTTTATTTACGGAAATTTGCAGGAAAAAAATGAAAAGTCAGCTTACAACTTTGTGTTATATTGAAAAAGATGATTGCTATCTGATGCTTCATAGAGTTACGAAAAAAAATGATATAAACCACGATAAATGGATTGGCGTTGGCGGACATTTTGAAGCTGGGGAAAGTCCTGAAGATTGTTTGCTCCGGGAAGTAAAAGAGGAAACAGGGCTTGTTTTAAATTCGTTTTCTTTTAGAGGAATTGTTACATTTTTGTCTGATTATGATCCTGCTGAATATATGTGCCTCTACACAAGCGATGATTTTTCCGGGAATCTTATTGAATGCGATGAAGGAAATCTTGAATGGATAAAAAAATCAGATTTTAAGAATCTTGAGCATTGGGAAGGCGATTTAATTTTTCTGGATTTGTTGGAAAAAAATGAGCCGTTTTTTTCTCTTAAGCTGATATATAGAATTGGAACTTTAAAGGAAGCTGTTTTGAATGGAAAAAAGATAAGGTAAAAAAAAGAGGTGTCCTTGAGTTTGCCGAAATGACTGAGTACACTAAGTAGGTTGTTTTCGACAAGCTCAAGCGCCGCATTTTCAACTTATGGGGTCATCCTCTTTTTTATATTTTATTTTTTCAAGAGAGCTGCAAAAGGATTGTAAGTTTCTCCGTCATCATCGTCTTTATGTGATGAAAGATATTCCGCCGCATTGTCCTGTTCTTCATTTGAAACAACTGGAGCAAGCGAAATTCTTTTTTCTTCAGAATCAACTTTTTCAACAATGACTGGAAATTTCTCGCCTGGCTTATAGATTTTTTTCAGGTTTGTATTGCGCTCAACATTCAGCTTGGATATGTGTACAAGTCCGTCTATTCCAGATGCTATGTTTACAAAAATTCCGAAATCAGTTACGCGGGAAATTGTTCCTTCAATTTTTGTTCCCGCAGGGAAGTCTTTTTTTACATTGTCCCAAGGATCTGCCTCAAGTTCTTTTGTTGAAAGAGAAACTTTTTCGTGCTGCCAGTCTGCTTTTATGATTTTTGCCGTTATTTCCTGTCCTACTTTTAAAACATCTGAAACATTTTTGATTCTTGCGTGGGAAATTTCAGAAACTGGAAGAAGCGCTTGGAATCCGTTTAAGTCGATAAATGCGCCATAGGATTCGATTGATTTTACTTTTCCAGTAACGGTCATTCCTTCTGTATACTTTTTTGAAAGCTGGTCAAGTTCTGCATTTGCCTGTTCTTCAAGAATTGCCCGGTTTGAAAGAACTATGTTTTTTCCGTCATTTTTGAATTCTTGGATTTTGAAAGCAAGGTGTTCGCCTACATATTCGGCTGGCTCCTTTTTCTGTCTGTATCCCATTTGAGAATAGGGACAGAATGCGCGGCTTGTGCCAATCATTACTTCAAATCCGCCTTTAATTTCTTTTGTAACGTGGCCTTCTACTGGAATTCCGTTTTTGAATGCATTTTCGAGAACAGATTTTCCTGCGTTTTGACCGGCAAGTTTTGTTGTAAAGTGAAGTTCTTCGTTTTTTCCGCCTAGAAAATAAACTTTTATTTTGTCCCCTTCTTTTATGGAACAATTTCCGTTTTCATCACAGAATTCTGATTTGTTAACGAAACCTTCGCTTTTCAGTCCAAGATCAATAAAAACTGTGTCATTTGAAATTGCGGCAACAGTTGTTTCTATCATCTGTCCCTGTTCATATAAGTTTTTCATTTGTTTTCCTTGTAAAATTGATTTCTAAATTATAAAATGAATTTGAAAAAATTTCAATTTGCAAATTTTGTAGGTAAAAAATGAGGCGAAAAGAAAGAGAAATAACTGACTTTGAAGAAATTATAAAAATTCTTGATGAGTCAAATTTTTTGACGCTTGCTATGATAAATGAAACTGAGCCGTATTCTGTACCCGTAAATTTTGGGTACAAACTGGATGATGACCAAAAAAGGATTCGGATTTTTATTCACGGAGCTACAGAAGGCACAAAGCTTAACTGCATAAAAAATTGTCCCCGTGTATCTTTTTCTGCTGTAAGCTATTCTGAAATAGGTGAAAATAAAGAGCCTTGCGCGTGGACAGACTTTTATAGAAGTGTTTGCGGAAAAGGAAATGCGTCTATTTTAGAGGATGCAGATAAAAAAAAAGGAGGACTAATCTGTATCCTAAAAAAATATGGGTACAAAGGTCCGTCTGTTTTTCCTGCTATTATGATGAAAAAAATAAGCATGATAAGAATTGATGTGGACGATTTGACTGGAAAATTCCATGAAAAGTAAATTGAAGTTTCAGTTTTGAATTTTACTGTCATTATTTGTTTTATCAAAAATCGACATTAGACCTAGAAATTTATGTTTTTTTATACTACAGTTTTTATGTTGAAAACAAATTTGTTTTCTAAGGAGCGACTTATAAAAAACATGACAAAAATGGAGCTTGTGCCGCGCCGGCAGTAAAGGCGCAGTTTGAGTTTCAAAGGCTTTTACTGCTTGTTCAATTAGAAAAATCTTTTTGAAAAGCGTTATCAAAATGAATTACGTAAAAGCGAAAAATGTTCTTCCGTCCGAACTTCTTGAAAAAATTCAGGAATACGTGGCTGGAACTTATTTGTATATTCCGTAGAAATGCGAGAACCGCAAAAACTGGGGAGAATCAAAAGATTCCAAAAACTGGTACAAAAGACGGAATCAGCGGATATACAAAAATTACGAAGAAGGATTTTCAGTCAGCGAGATTTCTCAAAAATTCTTTCTGAGCGAAAAATCAATTTACAGAATCATCTTGTGCGCAAAAAAGCAGATGAGTTGAACTTTTCTGATTAAATGTCGCTAAAGCTGTTGTATAAAAACTGGCTCTATAAATAGAGGCCACTGAAAAAGTCTGTTAAAGAATTTACAAACACCATTTGAATAGAGTAAAATTTATTCAGGTGGTGTTCTTTTATGCTCAAGTCACAGCAAGAATTAAATTTCAGTCAATACACAGATTTATATGACAAATTGATTCCACAGAATCATCTGTTCAGAAAAATAAATGAGCTGATAGATTTCAGTTTCATAAGGGATGAACTGAAAGATAAATATTGTCCAGACAACGGACGAACAGCCGAAGATCCTGAATATCTTTTCAAATTCCTTTTCCTCAAATGTCTGCATCCTATGTCAGATGTTGACCTTGTGGAACGAGCACTTTATGACCTTTCTTACAAATATTTTCTAGGATTAAATCCTGAAGATGAAGTGATAAACGCAAGTACTTTATCTAAGTTCAGAAAGTTAAGGCTGAAGGATACAGAACTTCTGGATCTCCTTATTGAGAAGACAGTTCAGATTGCAATGGATAAAGGCATAATAGAATCAAAAAGCATAATCATAGATGCAACACACACAAAATCACGCTACAACAGCCATCCGATACGGGAAGTCCTACAGGAACATGCCAAGAGACTTCGCAAGGAAGTTTACAGCGTGGATGAAAAAACAAAAAACATGATGCC
>OIWT01000083.1_pt1 | contig 127786 bp, 133 predicted proteins | sample 1587701 | NCBI WGS metagenome assembly OIWT01 (sample SAMEA3888904, study PRJEB22519) | human gut metagenome | biome: human gut; feature: human-associated habitat; material: faeces | place: Denmark | collected 2009
CCCCCCTCGGCCGCCGCCTTAAAATGTTTCAAAGTGCTGGCACATTCTGCGCCAGCTCTTCTCTCAGCTCACCCATGGTGGCGGTCCTCTCCGCATATGCGTTGTGCTTGTGGATGGACTCCTGGGAATCGCTGACGACCTTTACCTCCACATCGTCCGGCAGGTCGTGATAATTGTTGACGATGAGGGTCAGACCGTTCCTGACGACATCCTCGACGAATCTGGTGTTGCTGTGTGCGTTTATGACCACCTTGCCCTCGTCCTCCCTCTTGAGAAGTTCGAAGGTGGGGGTTGATACGGATCTCTCTGCCAGATCTATGAGGTCGTCCGCCTCTATGTTCTGATCCTCCCCGGTGGTGAGGAGTATGGTGCACACATTCCTCTGGTTGTGCGACATCATCGGGAAACCGGGGTTCTCCACTCCCAGAAGCTCCCCTACGGTCTCCTGGGCACAGGGGCAGGCGGTCATTCCGACAGCATCCACACCTATGGTCTTCCTTATGGCCCCGTCACGGGTCCCGTGGGCACCTGCATGGAGCGTATACATCTCGAGGGTGTCCTTTCCGGTAGGGGTCTTCCTGGGTCTGAAGTATTCAGCGGTGACGGTGACGTATGCGTTCTGGGCGTACTCGTGTTTCACGAGAAGCTTCCTGACCATGTCTACGGCCATGTTCTCGAGGCCGGACACCGGCTTCTCGGTACTTTCGTCGGCGACGGCCCTGAGGACCTCTACGTTCCTGGAAAGGTGGGATCCCCTCTGTGCTGCGGGGAGGTCCACGAAAATGTCTATGGAGCAGTTCACGACGTTGCTCAGAGGGTTGTTGATACCGGGCCTCGCGATGAGGACCGGCTTACGTACCCCGGAGACACCGACCTTGGTGAGCTTGAAGCCGGTGGAGCCTCTGCTGTATTGTACGTCACACTTCAATGCCATGCTTTACGTGTAATGAACGGACTACTTAAAAGGTAGATGATAACCAGCAATATGGTACAGGTCCGAAACAACAAAATCCAAGACCTCCGATAATCGCCTCATGATCTCTTGCGGCGTTGACGAGGCCGGCAGAGGGCCGATGTTCGGACCGCTTGTCGTAGGGGCGGTCTACTGCGATGACGATTCCGTATTGAAGAGGATCGGTGTCAAGGATTCTAAGAAACTCTCGCCGGGGCAGCGCGAACGTATGTACGACGAGATATCGGACTCCGTCATGCATTGGTGCGTCGTTCCGATATCCGCGGAGGATATCGACTCCAAGATGAAGACCCAGTCCCTCAACATGATCGAACTGGACCTCTTCGTGGAGGCGGTCTCGGCATATGGGGCGGACACGGTCTATGCGGACTGTCCGGATGTGAATACCGAACGCTTCGGCCGCATAATGGAGTCGAGGCTCGACGGCCGCAAGGTAGTGGCCGCCCACAAGGCAGACGCCCTGTACCCAGTGGTCTCGGCGGCATCCATAATGGCGAAGGTCACCAGGGACCGCATGCTCGACGACCTCCGTAAGGAATTCGACGTGGAGATCGGGTCGGGATATCCGTCCGATGCGGTCACGGCAGGATTCATAGAAAAGTGGATTAAGGATAATGGGTGTGCACCGAAGCATACGCGGACATCGTGGGAGCCTGTCAGGAAGATGCTTTCCGCCCGGAAGACCACGAGCCTCGACGACTGGTGAAACAACATGACCATGGAAGCCAAGATCCAGGAGCTCATCGACAAGTGCAACAACAAGATGGCCGAGAACGAAGAGATGAGGAAAGAGGTGGAATCCCTCAAGAAAGTCTTCAACTTCGATCTCGACACCGAGAAGTACTCCATGAAGCTCGAGAACGCCAAGATCGGAGACTTCAAACCCGAGTTCGCAGAGGATGCGGATGTCGTCGTCACCACTACGCCCGAATACTTCGAACAGCTCCTGTCCGGGGACCTCAGGCCGATGAGGGCATACATCACCAAGAAAATAACCATCAAAGGGAAGATCCAGGACCTCATGTTCCTGAAGAAGTTCTTCTGATCGTCAGATTGTCAAAAGCGGCTGGATCTCCACCGGCCGCTTTTCACCCTATTACTTTAAATATCATTTAGTGTGTAGGGCAGAGTATAGCGAGGTAGGGTAGCCAGGATATCCCGTCGGGCTCATAACCCGGAGACCGGTCGTTCAAATCGACCCCTCGCTACCATTAGATTTTCCATCGATTTCAAATTCATTAGGCATCCATCAACGATTCGGATCGTGATCGTCTTTCGGACGGACGTATGCCGACGAAATGTGCCAGATATTAAAATACCGGATTTTGGGCGGCCGGTGCACCACTTATGTGGGCCCGTCCGGGAGGAAGAAGTGTAGTCCGGACGGGCTTTGTCGGATCAATTTCCTTCTGTATTCTGCGCCTCCTTCACCGGTTCCGGTTCCCACTCGCTGATCCTTACCGCACTCTCTACCGGCAGTACGAATATCCTGCCGTCGCCGTGACGGCCGGTCTTGGCCGCCTGGCATATGGTATCGATTACGCATGAGACCTTGGAATCATCCTCGACGACGATCTCGATCTTCACCTTCTCGATCTCGTCGATCATGAACTCCCCGACCCTGTTGGTGAACTTCACTCCAGCCTGCATTCCGCGGCCGGTGACGTGAGTGAACGTCATCCCCGTCACGCCCCTGTCCTTCAAGGCATCCTTTACCTCGCCGTACTTCTCTGGACGGACTATAGCAACCACCATCTTCATATTAACACCTCAAAGATACGCCGGCTCCCCGTGCTCCACTATATCCTGGCCTATGGACTCCTCGTCCTCGGGTATGCGGACCTTCATGAACTTCGATATGAGCCAGATGATGGCATATGACATGGCGAAGCAGAATACTATGGTGGCCAGGACGGCCACTATCTGTCCGACGAACAGGTCCACCCCGCCATAGATTAGTCCGTCTACGCCTGCAAGGGAGGACTTGGCGAATATGCCTGTGGAGATCGCTCCCCATATACCTCCGACACCATGGACACCGAACACGTCCAGGGCGTCGTCGAACTTGGTCTTGGACCGGATGATCCTGACCGCCATGAAGCATAGGGCCCCTCCGACGGCACCGATGACCATCGATTCGACGAAGCCGACATATGCCGCCCCCGGGGTTATGGCGACCAGTCCGGAGATCCCTCCTGCGATAAGACCCAGCACTCCGACTCTCCCTACCTTTATGTATTGTACGATGGCCCATGCGGCCATTCCGCAGGCCCCTGCGGCCTGGGTGGTGAAGAACGCATGGACGGCCGTACCGTCGGCCAATGCACTGGACCCTCCGTTGAAACCGAACCATCCGATCCAGAGGAGCATGGCCCCCAGGAATGCGAACGGGATGCTGTGGGCGCGGGCCTTACGTGTACCGGACAGCCTGGGACCGACGAATATGCAAAGTGCCAGACCCGTGACTCCTGCACAGATGTGGACGACCGTACCTCCGGCGAAGTCGAGGACGGTCAGGAACTGGTCGAACCATCCCCCTCCCCAGACCCAGTGGGCCATGGGCGCATAGACGAGTACCGACCATATGATCAGGAACCAGACAATGGCGTTGAAACGTATACGCTCGGCACATGCCCCCAGGACCAGAGCGGCGGTCACTATGGCGAACATCATTTGGAACGTGGCGAACTCCAATGTGGATATCGCCCCTCCGGATGCCTCTTCGGTGAGTCCTCCGAAGAACAGATGCTGCAGATTGCCGATTATCACCCCGTCGCTTCCGAATGCCAGGGAATATCCGACGGCGATCCAGGAGATGCTCATGATGGATATCGCGGCGAGCGTCTGCGCGATCATCGACGACATGCTCTGTCTTCTCAACATCCCCCCATAGAAGAAGGCGAGCCCGGGGACCATGGCGAATACCAGGGCGGAACTGACCATTATCCAAGAGATGCTCCCCGAATCCGCCGATCCGGTATCCGCGGCGGAGTTCTGTGATGTTAAGACCATAGCCACCATCGCTGTAGCCAAAACCATTACAGCGGCGGCCATCATCTTGAACGACTTTCTCATAAATTTACCTCTAATGTATCCTTTTTCGGATTTTAATTAGACGAATGTCTAATCATATATCAATATAGCTGTCTAAACAAAAGTTTACTTTTACTGTAACTGCACAAATATGTGTAAAATCCTATGTAAAATCAATACATTGGATGAGAAACGACGTCCTTGAAGGGATCCGTTGGAACAGAAGATGGGAAGGGGACCGACACAAAATGCCGACGGTCCCCGGAAATGTTTGGTATGTCAGAGAAGGCTCTTGGCCTCTTCCGGAGACATATCGAGGGCCTTGAGCATGTACTCGAGGGCCTTCTTGGCATAAGGTGCCCTGGCCTTGGGATCCTCCAGAATATCCCCGTGGTTCCCCATGATGTTGTTGTAGTACTCTATAGCGAACTCCGAGTAAAGGGATGCGGAAAGACTCTCGTCGATCTGCGCCGCCTCGTTGTATGCCTTCTCCGCCTCGTCGTATTTGCTTATGGAGATGCAGAAGAGTCCGTAGGACTGATAGTAGTCTGCCCTGTCGCCGTCGAGCTCGATGGCCTTGTTGTAGGCGTCCATGATCTCCTCGTCCTTGACCTTGGCTCCGAACATCCCGGAGGCGTAGTTGCCGCATTCTGCCCTGCAGTACCATCCCTCGGCATCGTTGGGGAATTCGTCGGTATATTTCTTGAACGCAGAGAAGGCCTTCTTGAAGTCTCCTCCGTCCATAGCTCTCATCGCCGCATCGAATTTCTTCTGTGCCGCGGGATCTCTCTCCGGTGCGGAACCGGATATCTCGTCTGCCATGCCATCCCCATTAGCATGGGATTTTAAAACCTTTTTAGGAAAGACCGCCGAACGGGACCGCATGGCATCCCTGCGGAGGGTCCAGCATGGCACGGCATCCAACATCAATATATTGTTAAGATACAATCAAGTGTCTATGCCGATTGAAGACCTGTGGAATCAGATTGTGCGTGCCAAAAACGCTTCGGACTATGTCTTCAAAGAGATATCCGTCCCCAAACTGACGCCTTCTGAAGCCAGCAAGTGCAGGAAACTATGCGAACAGAACGTCTGCAAATGCTACGGCACCAACTGGGCCTGCCCGCCGGGCGTCGGAAACCTGGGGGACTGCATGACGCAGATCAGGATGTACAAACATGCCGCCGTCATATACCACAGGAGCGAGGTCAACATGAAGGACCAGGACGGCCTCAAGAGACTGTCCGGGATACTGCAGAACCTCCTCAGGGACTTCAGGAACCTCCTCAAGGAGAACGGCTACCCGTCGATGTGCCTGGCCGACGGAGGATGCAACTACTGCGGCGCCTGCGCATATCCCAAGGAGTGCAAGTTCCCGGACCAGAGGGTCGGATCCATAAGCGCATACGGGATCATGCTCATGGAGTATCTGGAGGACAACGGCATCGAATTCCGCTTCGAGGACGGATACGCCACATTCTACGGCCTCGTCTTCTACAACGAGAAGGACGAGATAGCAGTAGCTTGAAGACCGTACCGGCATCAGTATGTGACATGGGGGAGGATTCCCCCTGTCCCACTCCCTTTTCAGTAAATAATATAATATGTGCGACCGATGGGTGCGCAGGTCTTCAACATGGACAGAGATGTCGTCGCACGTGTCGCCAGGACAGCGCACATAAAACTTACAGATGATGAACTGGAGAGGTACAGCAAAGACCTCGCCGATATCCTGGATTATTTCAAGGTCCTCGACGAGGCGCCGGACCACGAAGGTATCGGCGTCAACCCGATAGAGGTCTCGGACGTGCTCAGGGAAGACGTCCCGGGACAGGACATAGACCCCGCGGAGCTTCTGAAGGACATGAAGACCTATGAAGGTTACATAAGGGGGCCGAAGCTGGTATGAGCGACAAGGACACCCTCTCCAGACTCAAGGAGATCAACTCCGTCTACGGCATGTTCCACGACTTCGGCGGGGAATGGACCGACGATACGAAGTTCCTGTTCTCCGCAAAGGACAACCTGACATCGATAGGATTCGAGACGTGCGCAGGTTCGAAGATCCTCGAAGGATACCGTCCCGTATTCGACGCCACCGCCATAGACAAGATGAAGGCGGCCGGAGGAAAACTCGTCGGGAAGACCAATATGGACGAGTTCGGTTTCGGTACCTTCTCGGCGAATTCCGCTTTCGAAGTCCCCAAGAACCCGTTCGACCTCGACAGGTCCTGCGGAGGGTCTTCCGGGGGATCGGCGTGTGCGGCCGCCGTCCTCGAGGACCATGTATCCCTCGGAGTCTCCACCGGAGGATCCGTATGCTGCCCGGCCAGTTTCTGCGGCACCTATGGGATAGTGCCGACATACGGAAGGGTCTCCAGATACGGCCTCATCGATTACGGGAACTCCCTGGATAAGATCGGACTGTTGGCCATGGACCCGCACAAACTGTCCGAATACCTGCCCGTCATATCCGGCAGGGACCCCAAGGACCCGACCTCGTGCGCACAGCCGGATCTGAAACTGGAACATAGGAAGATGACCTCCGTGGCCGTACCCAAGGAAGCCGTCGAGGGGATATCCGATGACGTCCTGAGGGCGTTCGAAGACGCCCTCGAGAGATTGAAGGGCATGGGAATCGACGTGGAATACGTGGACATGCCCTATCTGAAGTATGCCATGCCCGCGTACTACATACTCGCCACCTCCGAAGCGTCCACCAATCTGGCCAGGTACTGCGGGATGAGGTACGGGCATCAGGACGGGGACCTCACCCTGGGATTCGACGAATACTTCACCAGCTTCAGGACGGAGTACTTCGGGGACGAGGCGAAGAGGAGGATACTGCTCGGGACATATACCAGGATGGAAGGGTTCCGCGACAGGTATTACGCCAAGGCCCTCCAGGTGAGGTTGGGCGTCATCGACGCCTACAAGACCCAGTTCAAGGACCATGATGCGGTCCTCACCCCCACCATGCCTTTCGTATCCCCCAGATTCGAGGACATCTCGGCCATGAGTCCGGTGGAGAACTATAAGGCTGACTTCCTGACCGTCCCGCCCAACCTGGCAGGGACCCCTCATCTCAACTGTCCCTGCGGATACGACGGAAACGGCATGCCGATAGGCATGCAGTTCGTGACGGACCACTGGAACGAGGACCAGCTCCTTACCATGGCGGAGGAATGGGATAAGCAGTTCGATGTAAGACATGCGGAGGTGAAGGTATGAAGATCGGATTGGAGATACATGTACAGCTCCCCACGAAGTCCAAGATGTTCTGCTCCTGCCCCACCACGGATGCACCCGCACCCAACACCCATGTGTGCCCCGTGTGTCTGGGAATGCCGGGATCCAGACCCGTCCTCAACAAGCAGGTCCTCGTGTACGGGATAATGCTGGCCAAGATGCTCGGATGCAAGATAACCGATACCACCTGGTTCTCCAGGAAGACATACTTCTATCCCGACATGAGCAAAAGCGTACAGATAACCCAATACGACCACCCCATCGGAGAGGGAGGGGTCGTATATCTGAACGGCAAGAAACCCATAAGGATCACCAGGATCCATCTCGAGGAGGACCCGGGAAAGACGAAGAGGACGTCGGATATGTCGTCACTCGTCGACTACAACCGTTCGGGCATACCCCTGGCGGAGATCGTCACCGAGCCGGACCTCGCCACACCCGAAGAGGCAAGGGAGTTCCTGGCACAGCTGATAGCGGACATCAAGCACACCATCGACCTCCCCGAGAACGGGGAGAGGAGTATCCGCTGCGACTGCAACATCTCCGTCGGCAAGGAGAGGTGCGAGGTCAAGAACGTCACCGGTCTGAAGAACGCCGAGACCGCCCTGCGCTATGAGATGATCAGGCAGATCAAGGTCCTGAAGGCAGGCGGGAAGATCGAGAGGGAGACCCGTGCCTTCGACGAGACCAGAGGCATCACCTACGGTGCCAGGAAGAAGGAGTTCGAGGCGGACTACGGATACATCGACGAGCCAGACCTCGGAATATTCCATATCGGGGAGCTTGCCAGATCCATCACGATCAAGGAATCCCCCGCCAAGATGACCCAGAGACTGTCGGCCCAATACGGGATCGACGGAAAGAAGGCGAAGCAGCTGGTCTCCACATCCGTGGATCTGGCACAGTTCTTCGAGAGGGTCGCGGAGGCATACGGTACGCCTAATGCGGTCAAATGGGTCTGCGGCCCGGTCACCGCCAACTGGAAGAGATTCGACGAGAGGAACGGCGACATCGAAGAAGTCCTCGCCGTCATAGGGAAGTTCTCCGACGGGACCATCACCGACACCGAGTGCGGAATAGAACTCAAGAGCGTCATGACCGGAGAGGATGTAGAGACGGCGGCCGCAGGAGCGGAGGACCTCGACAAGATCATATCCGCATACTTGGACGAGAACCCGCAGATAGTCAGCGACTACGGCAAAGGTAACAAGAAGGCCGCGAACAGCGCGATAGGATTCGTAATGAAGAGTACCGGAGGCAAGTACTCCTCGTCCGACATAGTCGACGCGGTCAGAAGGATCGTCGAATCGAGACTCTGAAAACCTTGCCCCGGGATGAAGACCCGGGGCGTCAATCCATTTAATAACGGGTACCCGCGTTCGCACCCTTATGAAGACCGCCGTCCTGCTGATAGCATACGGAACGGAAATGCCGAACGCCGGAGATCCCGCAACCCTGCACTCCAAACGCATACATGAACAGACCGGATACGATGTCAGGACCGCATACCTGCATCACGGCCCCAGTATCGAAGATGCGGTCCACGGATTGCTGGATGAAGACGTCGAAATGATCGTGGCGGTCCCCTTCCTTTTATCACCCAGATCCTCTGCGGCAGAAAAGATCAGAGCAGAACTGGGGCTCTGTACGGAAAAGACCTTTGGGACGGTGAGATACGGAGGGAAAAGTGCACAGGTAGTACTGACTGGCACATTCGGCGATCATCAGAAGATGAGAACCATCCTCGTACAGATATGCGACTCCCATGACGCATCTCCGCGCAATACCTCCGTCCTCCTCATATTCCACGGCAAGAAGGATTCCTCCGACATACAATATGAAGAGAGGGATGCGGAATACCTGAGGGAGAGAGGATACGAGGTGTCCATCGCATACGAAAGACATCAGATGCCGGACATCAAGAATGCGACCGAGAACCTCCTGAAGTCTGGACGCGACATCCTGGTCATACCCATGTTCGTATCTCCGGGAAGACATACCGAAGAGACCATACCCCGTATACTCGGGCTCGTCGGCCGGAAGGAGAAAGACATGGACGTCGGCGGCAGGACCATCCGCATGATGTATGCGGACGAGGTCGGGATGCACCCGGACATCACATACATTCTGAAAGACAGGATATCCGAAGCCCTTCAAGACAGCAAGAAGAAATGATCCTGAAGGTATGCGGAATTGCCGCAGAGGTGTCCGACGGACACCTCTGGGTCTTTTGTTTCAAAGGTTGTCGGGGTTGAACTCTTCGGCATCCGATATGTCGAGGTCGTCACCGGCAAGAGAGATGATCTGCAGCTCCTGGAGCTTCTCATCGTCCACGGGCGACGGGGATCCGTCGAGCAACGATACCGCCTTCTTGTTCTTCGGGAAGGCGATGACCTCTCTGATCGTATCCTTGTTGAGGAGGATGGCGACCAGCCTGTCGATACCGATGGCGATACCTCCGTGGGGAGGGGCGCCGTAGGACAGGGCCTCGACAAAATAATCGAACCTGGCCTGGATCTTCTCATCGGAGAGACCGAGCTTATGGAACACCTCGATCTGGGTCTCCGCATCGTGGATACGCTCGGAACCGGACCCGAGCTCGTTCCCGTTAAGACACAGGTCGAAGCAGGCTCCGCCGCACTCGGGGTCGTCGAGGTCGCCGGTAGGCAGGACGAACGGGTGATGGAACGCATCGCGCTTGCCGGATACGGGATCGATCTCGAACATGGGGTTCTGATCCATCCAGAAGAACATGAACTCGTTCTCGGGGACGAGACCCAGATCCTCTGCGATCTTCTTCCTGAGGAACCCTCCGCCCTCGTACGTGGCCTTCCACGGTCCGGCTATGAGGAAGACGAGGTCGCCCTCCTCCGCACCCATGGTCTTCTTTATGTTCTCGAGGATCTCGGGGGTGAAGTATTTGGTGATGTTGCTGGTGAGGACACCGTTCTCGCACCTCATCCAGGTGAGGCCTCCCAGCCCCACTTTCTTCGCATACTGGATATAACGGTCGACCTCGTTCCTTCCGACCTCTCCCATCTCCTTCTTTATGCAGATACCGGCCACGATGCCGTTCTCGGCGAGGATGCTCTGGAAGATCTTGTACGGGACGTCCCTGACGACGTCGGTGAGCTTGACGAACTCGAGTCCGTACCTCATGTCAGGCTTGTCGGATCCGAACCTCTCCATGGCATCGCGGTATCCGATGTGCGGGAAGGGTGTCTTCAGCTCGGTGCCGTAGAGTCCCTTCCACATATAGGCGACCATTCCCTCGATCATATCCTGGATATCCTTGCTGTCGACGAATGACATCTCGATATCCAGCTGGGTGAACTCGGGCTGCCTGTCCTTACGGGAGTCCTCGTCACGGAAACATCTGGCCACCTGGTAGTAGCGGTCCATTCCGCCCACCATCAGCATCTGTTTGAACTGCTGGGGGGACTGGGGGAGGGCATAGAAGGTACCGGGATGTACACGGGAGGGGATGATATAGTCCCTGGCACCCTCGGGGGTGGACCTCCCGAGGATGGGGGTCTCGATCTCCAGGAACCCTTTGGACTCCAAGTAGACACGGGCCAGGTGGACCAGTTTGCTCCTGAACTCCATGGTGCGGATCATATCGGTCCTGCGGAGGTCGAGATACCTGTATTTCATACGGGTGTCCTCGTCCGGAAGGACTCCTTCCTTCTGATCCCCGATCTCGAAAGGCGGAAGCTTGGATTTGGAAAGCAGTTCCGCATGCGTGATGAGTACTTCTATCTCCCCGGTCGGGTTGGTCTCCACGGCCGTGCCCTCGACCCTCGCCCTCACGGTACCCTCTATGAGCACACAGGATTCGCGCGAGAACGTGGCCATGGTCTTCTGGATCCCTTCGCTGTCCGCCCCTGCGGGAAGATCCTCCGGATCGAATACGACCTGGGTTATGCCGTACCTGTCGGCAAGGTCGATGAAAGCGACCCCTCCGTGGTCCCTGGAGAACCTTACCCATCCTTCGAGACAGACCTTTTTTCCGATGTCGGAGGACCTGAGTTCTCCGCAAGTGTTCGTTCTTCTCATTGAGGTGCCTCAATTGTTATAACTGGGTCTCGGCTATGCTCAATTCATATTTAAAAATGGCACGCGGACGCACGCGCGTTATATATGGGGGCTTACTGACCGCCGTCCACCATCTTGGGGATGAAATCGCTCTCGGGCTTGACGATATTCAGTATGACGGAGGTATTGGTCTTCACGACGCCGGGAAGGTTGTTGATCCTCTTGACCGCTGCGGAGAACTCGTCCCTGTCGAGACAGCACAGGTAGACCACGACGTCGGCCTCCCCGGTCACATCGTATACCGCCGCGACCTCGGGGATGTTGACGAGCTCCTTCTCCACGCTCTCTATGTTGTCGGTATACACCTGGACGAGACCGTTGTAATCGTATCCCATGGCGACATAGTCCACCTTGGCACGGTAACCCTTGATGACCCCTTTCGCCTCCAGGGTCTTGACGCGCTGTATGAGGGTCGTAGGGTGGACGCCCATCTGTTTGGCGAGCTGCCTGTAGGAACCTTGGCTGGAGTTGCACATCATCTCTATTATGCGCTTATCCAGTTCGTCGAAATCCTTCAGGTCTCCCATTTTGCATCCTTCCTATGACCGATCCTAAACGGATGTGGTTAACAACCCATATCCTGTCGGCAACATTTAATGGTTCGCTGGATATGATAGACGTTTGAACAGACCGGAAGGCCTTGCGGCCGCATCTGTCCATTCGCATAGACCCCATCACCCGGCACTCAAAATATAATATCGGGATACCGTTCACAAGGACGATAGCAATGGCTGACGAGGTATTCAGACACGACGGATACATGTCGGAGTTCGAGGCGGGCATAGTTTCGGTGGATGGTGACATGGTCGTATTGGACTGCACCGCATTCTACCCCGGAGGGGGAGGACAGGTATGCGACACCGGGACGATGAACGGCATGCCCGTCACCGACGTCTCCTACAAGGGGAAGGAGATAATCCACAAAGTGCCAGGCAACGATTTCAAACCGGGAATGCGCGTTTGGTGCAGTGTCGATTGGGACAGGCGTTTCGACCTGATGATGGGACACACCGGGGAACATCTCCTGTTCTGCTCCCTGAAAAGACAGGATCCGGAGCTGACCATCACGAAGATCTTCATAGGTCCGGAAGAAAAGTATGTTATCGTGAACCACGACGTGCCGTGGGAAAAGATCGGAGCAGCCCTGGAATTCGCCAACAAGGCGATCCGCGACAACCTGCCGGTCAGGAAGACCGTGATGAGCAGGGACGACCCGGAACTCGAGAACGTCAGGATAAAACTGGATAGGATAGCGGAGGACGAGGAGATCACGGTCGTGTCGATCGGCGACATAGACCTCTCGGCCTGCAGCGGGATCCATGTCATGGAGACCGGCGAACTCGGCATGCTGTTCGTGGACAGGAAGGTCTCCGCAGGGAAGGACGGTATCGCCATCCACTTCAAGGTCGGTAGCGCCGCACAGGATGCGGCCATGGCCCTGGCCAATACATGTCTGCAGATCATCGACGAGACCGGAAGCAAACCGGAGGACATCGTCAGGACCGTGGCCAATATGAAACGCGATCTGGCACTTGCCGCGGAGGCCAGAAAGGCGGCGGCCAAACAGCAGATCAGGGAGATGGTCCCGGAGAACATCGGAGGAACGGACGTCTACTGCGGCATGTTCGCCGATGCGGATAGGAAGACCCTTACCGATGCGGCGGAGGGCTTCAAATCCAAGGGCGGGGTCGCCGCGTTCGTGTCGGTATCGGACACGGTGTCCGTGATCCTCGCCTCCGGTACATCCAAGTTGGATTGCAAGAAGGCCCTCCCTGCCGTATTGGGGATGTTCGGCGGAAGGGGCGGCGGAAAACCCGACTTCGCACAGGGAGGGATATCCGACCCATCCAAGGCGAAGGACGTCTATGATTCCCTGATCGCAGAAATAAGGAAAAATCTCTGAAGGTCAGGAAGTCTCGTCGACCTTGTCCTTATGGGCCCGGTCGATGAGACTCAGTACCGTATCGCAAAGACCCAGATCCTTCTCTATACCGCAATGGTACATCCAGCGGTCGGGTGCGGCCTGTACGCACCTGCACAGCCTGTGCGGCTGGACCTTGTAATCGAGACCGAATGAGACGACTATTGGACAGTCCCCATAGGTATCGTTCCCCGGGGCGGGGGCCCATATCCAGCAGAAGGGCCTGTTGTTGTCTTTTATGACCACTGTCTCCTCGAAGACCTCCAATTCGGCCTCGGTATAGATGGACCTTATCTTGTTCCATACCGCGAAAAAGGCGTCATGGACCGCAGGTTCGTCCGCGAACAGGTTCTTTGCTGACATCACAACCCGTCATCACGGGAGGACGATATTAACATTCCTTTGAAAGGACCCAATCGTTAATATCAATGAATGCCATCGAAGCACCATTATGGCAGGCGGAATGAGGGGAGTGAACCCTCGTCAGATGCAACGTGCAATGCGTTCGATGGGAATCAAGCAGAACAACATAGAGGGTGTGACCGAGGTCATAATCAGGACCAAGGACAAAGACATCGTCATAACCAATGCAGAAGTCGTCTGTGTCGACGTGAAAGGAAGCAAGAGCTACCAGGTCTCCGGAACGGAGACCGAGATGGCACCCGGATCGGCAGGAGGTGTGTCCGCAGGACCTTCGTTCCCCAACGAGGATATCGAACTCGTCATGTCCCAGACCAACTGCGACAGGGACAAGGCCATCGCCGCACTGGAAGAAACGGACGGCCAACCTGCCGAGGCCATCATCAAGATAATGTCGGAGTGATAGGCATGTGTCTAGCTATTCCCGGCAAGATAGTGGCGATCGACGGAGACGATGCGTACATCGACTTCGGCGGATCGAAGAAGACCGCCAACGTCTCCATGGTCGACGCCGAAGTCGGCCAATGGGTTGTCGTCCACGCCGGATTCGCAATAGAGGTCATGGACGAGGATGAGGCCCAGGAGACCCTCAAACTCTGGAACGACTTCCTCGACAGCGGCGAAGCCGATATCAAGAAGCCTCAGTGAACATCTTTTCCGGCCTTCGGGCCGGGATCTAACCCTTTATCAGATAGTTTTATATACAATGACGATATTTAGAGGTTTGGTCAGACGGCCATAGCAGCGGGGTTCACCCGGTCCCATCTCGAACCCGGAAGTTAAGCCCGCTCGCGTATCTGTCGCGTACTGTATTGCGCAAGTGTACGGGAAAGCAGACACGCTGTCTACCACTTTTTCAATTCATTCTGTGGGCGACGCTATTCTCGGATTTATCTGGACGGCCACCGCCCCATACCTATTATTTTAATTATAAACGGTATAGCCCGCCCCGATGATACTGATCAAGCTCGGCGGAAGCGTCATAACCGACAAGTCCGAGTATCACAAATTCAACAAGGAGACGGTCTCCAGGCTGGCCGACGAGATACGTCGCTCCGGACAGGATGTAATGGTCGTCCACGGCGCGGGTTCTTTCGGGCACGTGATCGCCAAAAAGTACGCCATACAGGACGGACACGTCGACGACGGACAGATACCCGCCGCCGCCCGCATCATGTGCGATACCAGGGAATTGTCGTCCATGGTCGTCGAGGAACTCCTCGCCCAGGGGATCCCCGCGGTATCCGTGGCCCCGGGATCGTGTTTCGTGATGGAGGACGGGAAGCTCATCGTCGACAACGAGGAACCTATAAGGCGTCTTGCGAACCTCGGTATCATGCCCGTCATGTTCGGGGATGTCGTACCTGACAGGAAGAAGGGTTTCGCCATCGTATCCGGCGACCAGTGCATGGAGGTCCTCTGCAGGATGTTCGATCCGGAGAAGGTCGTCTTCGTATCCGACATAGACGGACTCTACACCGCGGATCCGAAGACGGATAAGAAGGCGAGGCTCATCGGGGAGGTCACCAGGAAGAAGCTCGACGAGGCCTTGACGGACATAACGGTGGCCGACGTCACCGGAGGCGTCCACTCCAAGATGGAGGCCATGCTCCGCATGACCGACCGTAACAGGCGTTGCTACCTCGTCAACGGTAACGCACCCAACCGCCTGTACTCATTATTAAAAGGCGAAACAGTTACATGTACCGTAGCCAAAGGGGGAATGGAATGACCGGAATAAGAGGAAGGAAGGCGGAACACATAGACATCTGCCTCACGGAGAGGATCGCTCCCGACAACTGCTACTGGGACGACATAAGGCTCATGCACAACGCCATGCCGGAGATCGACATGGACGACATCGACATGACCGCGGACGTCCTGGGGAAGAAGCTCGAGTTCCCCCTCATCGTCACGGCCATAACCGGAGGATTCCCCGGGGCCAAGAAGATCAACGAGAACATTGCGAAGGCGTGTTCCGAACTCGGTATCGGAATGGGGGTCGGAAGCGAGCGTGCGGGGGTCACCGGCGTAGACCCCGACAGCTACAGTGTGATCAAGGACTACGACGTCCCGCTGGTCATCGGCAACATCGGTGCACCGCAGCTGGTAAGGCAGAAGAGCAAGGACATGTTCTCGCCCGAGATGGTCGGTCAGGCCAAGGACCTGATCGATGCGGACTACGTCGCCATCCACCTGAACTTCCTCCAGGAGGTCGTCCAGCCGGAAGGCGACAGGAACGGCAAGGGCATAAGGGACGCCATCCGCGGATTAGCGAGGGAGTACCCCCTTATCGTCAAGGAGACCGGCGCCGGCATCGACGCATACACCGCGGAACGGTTGAAAGGCATCGGGATCCACGGTATCGACGTGGCCGGCATGGGAGGAACTAGCTTCGCCGCGGTCGAGATGTACAGGGCATCCGCCATCGGAGACGACGTACAGACCGAGATGGGGAACACGTTCTTCGATTGGGGGATACCTGCACCGGTGTCCCTGCAGGAGGCCAAATGCAGCAAGCTCCCGCTCATAGCTTCGGGAGGCATCCTCGACGGGACCCATGTCGCATCGGCCATAGCCATGGGCGCCGCGGCCGCAGGATGTGCACATGCGGTGCTCAGGGAGGCCACCGAGTCCGCCGAGGCGGTCAAGAAGAAACTTTCATTATTCAAGGAGGAGCTGAAGGTCGCCATGATGCTGACCGGCTCCGCCAACATCAAGGACCTTGCGAAGGCGAGGTATATCGTTCTAGGAGAGACCAGAGATTGGATGGAGGGAGTGAGATGGACGCAAAACAGTATCTGAAGAAGACTTCCGCGGAAGTGGACGGACCCATAAAGAGCTACATACCCGACGAGGAGCCCATGAGGCTCATCGAGGCATCGAGACAATACCCCTACGCCGGAGGGAAGAGGATGCGTCCCGCCATCGTACTCGCCGCATGCGGAGCGGTCGGCGGAGACAAGAGCAAGGCCATGCCCCTCGCCGTCGCCATAGAGTACATCCACAATTTCACCCTGATACACGACGACGTCATGGACGGGGACGACATGAGGCGCGGGATGAAGACCATCCACGTCGCATACGACGAGCCCACCGCCATCCTGGCCGGAGACGCCCTCTTCGCCAAGGCGTTCCAGATCATCGCCGACCTCGACATCCCCGCAGATGCCATGAGGGAGGTCCTCAGATACGTCACGAAGGCCGTCTGGGACCTTGCAAGGGGACAGGAGATGGACGTCTGCAACGAGCACCAGCTCGTGTCCGAAGAGGTCTACACCGAGACCATCCTCCTGAAGACCAGCGTGCTCTTCGCGGCCGCCGCCGCAGGAGGCGCCCTCTGCGGAGGTGCGGACGCCAAGACAGTCGAGGCCATCAACAAGTTCGCCCTCGACATGGGACTCGGATTCCAGATGTACGACGACTACCTCGGCATAGCGGGAGACTCGTCCAAGACCGGAAAATCGGTCGGAAACGACCTCAGGAAGGGTAAGTGCACTCTCATGGTCACCTACACCCTCGAACACCTGAAGGACGAGAAGAAACTCGCCAAGTTCAAGTCCGTCCTCGGGAACATGGATGCGACGGAGGACGAGGTCAGGGAAGGGATGGAGATCATGAAGGAGATCGGTGCCATCGACTACAACAAGAAGGCCGCCGAGGACAAGATCGCCTCCGCCAAGAGCTACTTGGACATCCTGCCCGAGAGCGAGGACAAGGAGTTCATGCTCTCCCTGGCCGACTACGCCATCAACAGGGAAGTCTGAAAACATCCCGGCCCGGCGAGGAAATCCCCCGGGCCATTTCATTTTTTCAACGGAACGGATGTACCAGCATCCCGGATTCACATGTCGCGGACACCGTCGGCGGTTATGCGGAACATGGCCGTCCTGCCCTCGGGGAGACTGCGGTGTTTCTTTATGACGGCCGTCCTCACCCCGTTACCGCGAAGGTCGATCCTTATGATCGTCTTGGCATTGTGATGCATGGCATGACCGCCTAGGAACTCTATCGAGCCAGTAGTGATATTGGTGTATACCTGCGACGTTATGAGGACGGGCACCTCATACTCCCTGGCTATGTTGAGAAGGGTCTCGGTCTGCCTGATGAAGCTGTTCTTCATCTCCTGATTGTCGTAATTCAGACGATAGAACATGGTCATGGAGTCGACCACGATAAGACCCAGCAGACCGTTCCTTGCGATCTTGGATATCTGTTCCACACGGTCCGCCTGCTCGAGGAAGCTGTGTACCTGGAAAACCAGAAGGTTGTTGACGAGGAGGTCGTCTTTGAATATCTGGTGTATGCGGTCGTAGGACAGCCCCTCCGTATCCACGAAGGCCACCTTCTTCCCGTCCCTGATGACGTTGTAGGCCATCTGCAGACAGATGTTCGTCTTTCCGCATCCCGCCTCGCCGTAGAAAAGCGTGACGCTGCCTGCCTCGATCCCTCCGCCTAAGAGGGAATCCAATGATTTGCAGCCTGTGGGTATGCGGTTCACACTCGTATTATGTTGCACTTGTTGATTAAAGTATGTCCAGACATACGGGCCCGTCGGAGCGAATGTTTGAATTACGAATAACACATGGCCGACGCATATGGATACGGACGGCATGACCGAGATCGCGAAAGGTGCCGAAGGGAGCGTCTACAGGACCACGTTCCTCGGGAGAAGTGCGATAGCCAAGGTCAGGTCGCCCAAAGGGTACCGCATACCCGAGCTGGACAGGAAGATCCGCAACCAGAGGATCCGCTCGGAGGCCCGTCTCGTCAGGGAGGCGAGACGCGCAGGGATCCGCACTCCGGTCATATATTATGCGGACACCGAGACCGGCACCCTCGTCATGGAGGACGTGGGCGGGGAGACCGTGAAACACCATCTGGACGAACATCCGGAGGACGCCTCCCGGATATGCCGTGAGATCGGCAGGAACATAGCGATGATGCACAATGCCGGGATCGCCCACGGGGACCTCACTACATCCAACATGATCATCGCCGGAGACGGCAGGATCTGCATCATAGACTTCTCGATGGGGGCATCCCTCGTGGAGACCGAGGACATGGGCGTGGATATACGCCTGTTGGAGAGGGCGTTCTCGTCGGCCCACCCCAAGTTAGGAGAGGCCTATAAGGAACTCATAGGATCGTACTGCGAGACCAAGACCTGCCCGGACCAGGTCATGGACAAGGTGCAGGAGATCAAGGACAGGGGAAGATACACATGAAACTCAAGGTCATAACCCACAACCCCGGAAAGGTAAGGGAGTACCAGGAAGCCCTCGGGGGATACGGCATAGAGATGGAGCACGTCAACCGCGAATACGACGAGGTCCAGACCGCATATCTCGAGGAGGTCGTCGATAAAGGGCTCAAGTCGATGTACGCCGAGGGTCTCAGGGATTTCATGATCGACGATTCAGGATTGTTCGTCGACGCCCTCAAGGGATTCCCCGGAGTATACTCCGCCTATGGCCAGAAGACCATAGGGAATGAAGGGATACTCAAACTGATGGAGGGCGTGGACGACAGGGCCGCCGTCTTCAAATGCTGCATCGGATGCAGGATAGGGGACGAGACGGTCATCGTGACCGGGAAATGTCCCGGGGTCATACTCGACAGTGCCAGAGGGGACGGGGGATTCGGATACGACCCCATCTTCAGCCCCGACGGAGAACATTCCTTCGCCGAAATACCTGTGGAGGAGAAGAACGTCATCTCCCACAGAGGGGTGGCCACCCGCATGCTGGTGGAGGAACTCCGTAACCGCGGATTCATCTGAGGGGAAGGCTGCATCCTCCGCTGATGCCGTATCTAATGCTATAATCTAAATAGAAACAGGCATTAAGCGGAGAAACAAGGGGCTATGGGCTAGCTTGGTATACTTGTGGCTTTGGGAGCCATTGACCCCGGTTCAAATCCGGGTAGCCCCACATACGATACATCCGGATATTTTTGACGTCTGTGCGGATGACCGACCGCATCCCGGCCTGCAGATAAAGTCTGGCACATCGGCAGTATCCGCCTCGGTCGTCCATCGGGTCCTTGGGACACGGGACCGTCTTCACATTACGGAGATTATCCTCCACCTCTGCCATGTCGAACGTCTTGCAGAGCTCTGAATACATCTCGTTGACCCTCTCTTCCGTGGCTATGAGTGCACCTTTGAGCAGGAAGGCCGTCAGTCCGTGGTCAATGGCCGACCAATAGGTGGACATGACGCAGAAATCCGTATACATACCGCATAGAAGGACGCTGTCGCATCCCGCCTCCTTGACGACGTCCTCCAGACACGTATTCCTGAAGGAGTTCATGTGGTATTTGTGGACGTATATGTCGTCGGGACGGGCATCGATCCCCTCGAATATGGCATCCCCTTCCGCAGTGTTCCTGTCCATGTAATGGGTTACCCCGTCATACAGGATGAATACCACCGGGCGTCCGGCCTCATGGAACATCCTTACGGCCTCTGCGATGACCGGCACATGGGCCTCTTTCCCCCGAATCGCCTGCTCCGAAGCCCCGACAAGGAACTTGTTCTGGGCATCTACGACGACCAAGGCCACCCTCCTATCCTTCTTCTCGGGTACCGTCGGCATATGAACGGACATGTCCTGTATAATCCCGTCCGAATACTTAAACCGACATCGGGACGGAGACTGACACATCATCCTCCGAAGTATGCGGCGAAAAGCGTGAGAAGCAGACTGGCCGCGGTGGTCACCAGACCTGTGAGCGCCTTCATGGACCTCTTCCTGTAGGGGGACATCCTGTAGCCTATGAAGAAAAGTGCCAGACTCGATATTGCCGAGGAACTGAAGAACGCCGTCGTATCGTCCCCGATGAGCAGGAGACAGACCACCGCAGGTATGGCCGTCATGAACGTTATTATGGCGGCGGACACCGCGTTAAAGAGATACTTGTTCTTCTCCTTCCTGTATCCTCCGAAGTTTCCTATCTCGCTGCCCATGACGAGATCCACGGCCTTCTCGCGGGTGGATCCGTCCATGAGGTCGAAGATGGTCCCGTCGAGCTCCCTGTCGACCTCCTCCCTCATGGAGGACCTGTCCTCCGAGACGTACATCTTCCCCAGGGTTATGACCTGCCGATGGAGGGACATCATGTCCATCCTGTAGAAGATGTACATGTCTATGGAACCCCACACGAAATCCATGCCGATTATGGCCAGTATGAGGGCCGTACGGTCGCTGTAATGGAATATACCCAGCTGGGCGGCGGTGATGAAAGTGAGGGACATCACGAAGCCATACATGGATTCCTGGATCATCAGTTCGGGGTCGATCTTGTCCAGGAAATTCCTTATGGCCTTCATCGTACACCCTCAGCTGTCCGGCCCGCTCCCTTGTTCCAGACGATCCGACATCATGCCTTTGATGAAGTCGATGTTGTTCGCTACGCTTCCGTCCGCATCGAGGTTCGTGCACATGGTCTCCATGGTGTTCAGTACGTTGCACATCACGTCGTCCGGGAAATCGGCGCACATCACATCTATGTTCTGGTCGAGGAACCGGTTCATGGTATCGGCGACCTCCATCCCTTTAGGTGTGAGGGCGACCTTGTACGATCTGCCGACCCCGCGTTTGTCTTTGCGCACCAGGCCGTTCTCGATAAGTACTGCGATGGCCCTCGCGGTGTTGGCCTTGTCGAGAAGAAGGGTCTCGCAAAGCTCCTTCTGGGTCATCGGTCCGCCCCACAAGGCCATGATGTATCTGACCTCACGGCGCTTCACACCGAACTTTCCCATGAATTCCACCGCCTTCTCCACAGCATCGCTTGCGAGCACCCTCACAAGGAAAGGGAGTTCCATCTTTACACGCATCCTGATGTCGTCGTCCATACGATTATCCCCCGATAATGTTGACTTACACTGTCTTGACGGAATGCCTTACAGGATATAATGGTGTATGACTAGTCAACGGTATTCGTGTACAGAAATATACATCTAAAATGATCTGGATTGATAAAATGGATGTTATCGGTCCGGAGCCGGCCGCAAAGGCGGAGCCCCGGGACCGATCGTCATTTCTTCTTCTCGCGGGGGATCTTGGTTATGATCGCCTTGTAGATCTCCTCATACTTGGAAAGGTCGTCATCCATTCCGGCGGCGCGGGCCTCCTCCCATGCCTCCTCGGATACGGCCTCGTAGTCCACTTTGTATCTGAGCCTTCCGAGTATCTGCTTGAAGTATACGAACAAGGTCTCCTTGGTCCCATATCCGAACGGGTGCAGCCTGTCGATCTCCCTGGTGTAGTAGGAGATGCGCTCGGCGACGTCCTCCTGTTCCAGACCGTGGAAGTAGTCCTCGTTCTCCAGCCTCAGGAAAACCATCTGCGCCTCGTCTGCGATCCCGTCCGCCTTGACGAAACGGGGGTCGGATATGTCCACCGTCCTGACCTGTCCCGCCCAATCGAAGACGTTCTCGAAGAGGAACCTGTGGAACGCCTGGAAATGACCCAGTTTGTAATTTCCTCCCAGCCCTCCGATCTCGGCGAGCTCGGCCTGTTTTTTAGCCAACTCCTCCGATACGACGGTTTTGAGAGAGTCCATGTCCTTGGCACCGGACCTGTTGACCGGAACGGACGTCCCCGGATAGCAGTACTTCCCGGCATCGATGTATGTGTAGTCGAGTCTAGCCATGTACTCACCTTCCACTGGTTAACGGAGATTAAGTATATGCAGACTGCGCCTCCGATGTGGAATGACCCGGTAACGTGCAGGTAACTGTGTTTCATGTTAGTTTCTTTTTGATACTTATATTCGAAAGAGATAGTGGTATCTCGAAGGGGACGATTCCCCGGGAGAACGAGAAATGAACAGTGAGAAGAGGAAGTTGGAGTACGGAGAGGTTACGAAGATCGCATGCGGAGACATGAACATCCGCGTATACGACACCAAGGACGCCATCGATGACAGGGTCATCATACTGGACAAGGACGGCAGAGGCGTGGTCGTGGAACTCCCTGCCTTCCGCAGGAACATCGAAGAGCTGGCACATTACCTGGAGGATGAGAACGTGACGATAGAGGGGAAGCTCGTCTCCTACCATGCCGCAGGAAGTTCCTTCCTTCCGGATGTGAAGAACTATCTGACCGAAAGCGCCGCGAAGTACAACTCGACCGGAGGCGGAGCCGCACTCATAGGAAACTTCGCTAAGGCATTCGGTCCCGAATTCGACTCTTCGGCCGTAGGGTCGGGAGAGGACCTGCAGGGCGGAGAATTCGAGATCGCCGGGATCGGACTCACGATAGTTCCCAACGGGGATGCGTTCGAAATAACCATACCCGATGCGAAGGCGGTATACATGCACATGCTGGGACACGACTGCCACTCCATAATTGCAGGACCTGCGCATGCGGATGCCGTCATAGCCGGATTGCAGAAGTATCTGGACGACGGATTCGAATTGTTCCTGTCCGCGCACTACGGCCCGGAGGACAGGTCCGACGTACAGACGAAGATCTCCTATATCGAAGGCCTCAAGGACATCGCGGCAGGATGCTCGTCCGCCGAGGAGTTCTCCGATGCGGTCAAGGAAAGATATCCCGGATACTCCGGGGAGAACTATCTGAGGATGACCGCCGGCATGTTCTTCCCTCAGTGAGGGAGGAGGGCGGGGAGTCCCGCCCTCCCGATTAATATCAGATAAACCATGTGGTGAATATGAGAGAACTGCCTGCATGCCCCGTGGAGACCACACTTCTTCTCATCGGGGATAAATGGAAGGTACTGATCCTCCGCGACCTTATGGATGGGACCAGGAGGTTCGGGGAACTGAGGAGGTCGGTTGGAGGGATATCGCAGAAGGTCCTGACGGAAAAGCTGCGCGAGCTGGAAGCGGACGGCATCCTTACAAGGACAGCCTACGCAGAGATACCTCCGCGGGTGGAATACGCCCTCACGGAATTGGGCAGCAGCCTCCGTCCGGTACTGGACTCCCTTGCGGAATGGGGTTCCGGATACAAGGCATACGTGGCAGAAAGGACAGATAATCCATCCAACAGTTAAATCCCATCGAGTTGAAGAGGCCGGGAATTAAGACAAATATTATTTAAAATAAACGGCCAACGGGTACTGTTGGTCGCTTAATCCCTCCAACATTTTCGAGTCTAACTACATTATGATTATAAAGTAAGGTCTATTTTTTCTCATTGGACACATACTTTATATACCCATGGATTAGATAATTCATCCAACTCGTTTCCAAACCATTTACAAACAGTTTATTGGAGGAAGAAGTAAGATGTCAGAAACTGACTACAAGATCGACCCTACCGCCTTCGGGCTGTTCCTGGTCGCCATCGTCTCTCTGCCGCTGGCGATCATGCAGCTGAAAGACGAAGGGGTTCCGACAAGGGAGTTCTTCACCCTGATGGGTATACTGATCCTTGTCGTATCGTACATAGCATACAGAAACGGAAGTAATTTCGGATTCATCGTATTCGGACTCGTCGGAGCCGCGGTGACCCTCACCGGACTCGGAATGGGCGAGTGGGAATGCATAACGTTCGGAATAGTCTTCCTCATGGCACTCATATGGTCCGCATTGATCAAGACCCCCGAGACCCTTACATTCATCTGTCTCACGACCGCCTTGATCTTCCTTACCGTCGGACTTTCCACCGTCATAGGAGGAGACTACTGGCACTGGATCATCGGAATCGTTTCTCTGGCGAACTTCTTGTTGAACATCTATCTGGCCTACGCCCTTGCGCTGGACGGAAAGATCCCAGTTGTCTGAACGCAAACCCATTATTCCGGCGGAGGATCATTATACTCCCGCCGGAAAACAATTCGATTTTTCACACGCTGGCTCATCGTGCGTGAACCATATGGTCTTTTAAATCGGAACCGACGGTCGGTGCGATGCAGGCCGTCGCCATACCGGAGGATACAAGGAAAAGGAGGGGTGGCCCCCTCCCGAAAATGTTTCAGAAATCCCTCTTCCTGAACAGGAAGTATGAGACGAGCGCGCTGGCGACACCCCATACGATCATCACCGCTGCAGCCCTTGCCGCATGTGCGGTCTGCATCGGGTCCAGGACATAAAGGATATCGTTGGCCGCATATGTCAGGACGAACCACGGATCCTCGATGTGTGCCGCGATCATGATGACCGAAAGGACCATGTTAAGGAGGAGTGCCAGTGTGAAGAACGTCAGAATAGACGACGTACTGGACTTCTTCATCACGGAACTGATCAGGAAACCGATCCCCGCACACCCGAACGTGTAGCATACCGACAGTCCCAGCGACACGAATATCGCACCGTCGACATATCCGGGACCGATAAGACACAGGATGATGACGACCGCATAATAGATCAGGACGAATCCGACCGTGACGATCAGGGAAGCGAGGAACTTTCCGAGGAATATGGACCACTTCCGTATCGGTTTGGTGAACAGGATGAGTGCGGTACGCTCCTCGAATTCCGACACAAGGGCCGTGGATGCGAACAATGTTATGGCCACCAGGACCAGCAGGGACATGATCATGATGTACAGGTAGGACAGATTGTTGCTGTTGTCCCCCAGACCGTCCCCCCATATGGTCAGGGCGGCCGTGACTACGGCCAGGATCAATGCGGTGAGGGCTGCGAAGATGATCAGCTTCTTCCCGCGCGCATACTTGGTGATCTCGTTCCTCATGACGATGAAAGCCTGCCTGAAATCATCCAGGACGTCATAACCCGTCTTTCCGGGACCTTTTGTACCGTATGCCATGGACCTCACCTCGACTCCTTGATGAGCTCGAGATACCTGTTCTCGAGTGCATTCTCGCTCTCGGAGATGCTGTAGACTCCGACATTCAACTGTGCCAGCTGTCTGAAAAGTTCGGCCTCCTCCTCTTTCTCCCCTGAGAACTTGACTATGACCTCGTTACCGGAACGGAAGGCGGACTTCACATTCCCGAGACCGGAGATGGCCGATATCATGGATTCATCGGGTACACCCACCGTCTTCACGACGAGAGTGCGTGCGTCGGAACCTCCGATGACCCTCTCTATATCGTCATGCAGCAGGAGTTTCCCATGGTTGATCATGGCGACCCTGTCGCAAAGGTCTGTGACCTCGTGCATCATGTGAGAGGACATGAGGATGGTGAGGTCGTGATTGTCGTTCCTGATATTCTTCAGGATCTCCCTCATCTCCGCCATCCCTCTGGGGTCGAGACCGGATGTCGGCTCGTCCAGGATTATGATGCGGGGATCGTTCATAAGGGAAAGACCGAGGGCGATCCTCTGCCTCATACCTTTGGAGAACGTTCCGAGCCTCTTGTCGGCCCACTCGGACATCTTAACCTTCTCCAGGATCGCATGCGTCTCGCTGGAGATGGATTCCTTGGACATCCCGTAGATCTCTCCGATGTACCTGAAGGTCTCGCGCGGAGTCAGATACAGATAGAATTCGGGAGTCTCCACCACGGTTCCGACGCCCATTAGCGCATTCTTGGTATCGGTCGTGACATCTGCACCGTTGAGATATGCGTGACCTGAGGTGGCATGGATCAGATTCGTAAGGATCTTGAGGGAAGTGCTCTTTCCGGCACCGTTGGGTCCCAGAAGTCCTGTGAAACTGTTCCTTTTTATCTGAAGGTTGAGGCCGTCCACTGCGATGAACTGACCGTACTCCTTCCTCAGGTCGACGAATTCTATAGGGTAGTCCGAACTCATTCGAACCCCCCGTTATGACCGCCGGCCGGCATGTTTGTTTTCATTTTATCCCCCTGTTGATTGCCTCAGCATCCCTCCCATACTGGACACTGTATTTAATGATCTATCTATTTCATTAATTTTTTATCGTTAATCAATAAAATATAAACGTAATTCATTAATATGTCATCGACATCATCATATTCTGGAGGAAATGTCGTGGAAAGCCCGGAACTATCTAAACTCAGGAAGATATGCGGCTACGGTCACATATTCCTGATATTGGTGACCATATTCTGCACACTGTTGCTGGCCTTGAGCATCGTGGCTTTCTGCATATTCCTTGTGATCGATGACCCGACTATCATGGACCAGGACCGCCATACGATGATAATCACCATGGGTACCGCAGTGATCGATTTTGCAGCGTTCACCACCATATCCTACCTCCTGGACCGCATGATCAAGACGATGAAGAACGGAGAATCCCCCTTCACGAACGACAACGCCCACATACTGGTGCACATGGCCACGATATCCGTCGTATCTGCAGTGACATCCATAGTGGGACAGGTCGTCGGGATCATGGTCCTGAATCCGGAGAACTACCCCGGAAGCATCCCTTTCGTACAGATCGGAGGGGCGATCGTACTGTATTCACTGGCACTCATATTCGGATACGGTGCGCAACTGCAGAAGGAATCGGACGAGACCTTGTGATCCTATGACGATAGTTCTCAGACTTGACAGGATAATGGCGGATAGGAAGATATCCCTCAACGAACTTTCGGAGAAAGTAGGGATAACCAACGTCAATCTTTCCAAGATAAAGACCGGGAAGATATCCGCCATAAGGTTCTCCACCTTGAATGCGATATGCAAGGCCTTGGATTGCCAACCAGGAGACATACTGGAATATCAGGATGACGAGGGCGGGATATCCGATGACCGACATCAGAGGCCGCAGACAGAACTTCGATGACGTAGCATGTCCTGCGGAGGATTGTCCTCTCCGCGGACAGAAAGGTCGGAAGAACATAGTCGGCAACGGAACCTACCTTGTAGGTGAGGAGAGAGTCCGCAAATTCATCTGCAAAGAGTGTGGCCACACCTTCAACAGCCGTACCGGTACAGCCTCGGAAGGACTCCGTTACAGCGATGCCGACGTCTCCGCGGCACTGGATCTCCTGCGCTCGGGAAAAAGCGTCAAAGAGACGGCCGAAACGGTCGGATGCAGCATAACGACCATCAGAAGATGGTCCGCCCGCATAAATGATGATCAAACGGACAGCGACGATGACTTCATCCTATCCGAACCCAGCATGTTCCGCGTGGGTGAATACAGTGTCCCGAAACACATAATATATTTCCCGGAAAGGGCCGGCAAGTGCTTCCGTAACGTATTGTCGCAGCAGATCCGCGGGACGGGGATCAAAAGATACCATGTTCCATTCATAGCCGAGATAGGGGCCGCCCCCCATATGTCCCAGAAGGACCTGGCCCGCATACTCCCGTTCGATAAATCGCGTATATCCGTGGTCGTCAACGAACTCATGGCCGACGGATACGTCGTCAACGAGAGCATCTCCAAGACATGGTCCCTCGTACTGACTGCAAAAGGCCGCAGGGTGTTGAAGGACATCGACGAGGTGATGGGGAGGGCCAGCGAAAAGATATTCGCAGACTTCACAGCAGAGGACCTGGACACATACGAGCGGTTGGTCAACAAGATGATCAAGCACTTGGACGAGGTCCAGAAATACGATCCGCGCAATGAGGGGCGGTCGTAACTAATCAACCATAAACGGATTAAGACTTTTATTTTTCAACCATAAAAAGTCAGATTAAAACATCAGTACGTGTGAAGGACGACCCCTCTCCGGACTTCGGGACATTTGCGATATTACTTGCAAAAAATAAATGTCTGGCTCATTTGAAATGCAAATATTTTCAGTACAGCCGTATTAATAGTTTTTTGAAAAACAATCCAACAGGAACATAAACATCAAAATAGTTTATTGGTAAACGATTAAATATACGGTTTATTTCGCCTATCTCCATATGGCAGTTGAACAAATAACCTACAAGAATATCGATCCGAAGGTCCGGAACATGATAATGGTCGGACTTTCGTTCGCGATGCTTGTTGCGTGTTTCGACGGAACTATCGTCGGAACCTGCGGTCCGGTCATCGCCGAAGACCTCAACGGAACAAGCCTCTACTCTTGGATGGTCACCGCATATATGCTGTGCGAGACCATCATGATCCCGATATCGGGAAAACTATCCGACCTCTATGGAAGGAAACCCCTGTTCCTCATCGGACTCACCCTCTTCGTCGTGGGATCCATATTCGCAGGGATGTCCACCAGCATGGAGATGCTGATCGCATGCCGCGCCATACAGGGTCTCGGAGGAGGTATCCTGATCCCTGTAGCCACCGCGGCTGTGGCCGACCTATACTCCCCCAAGGACAGGGCCAGGATGCAGGGTATCCTCGGAGCAGTCTTCGGTATCGGAAGCGGTATCGGGCCCCTCATTGGAGGATACATAACCGAATACATCAGCTGGCACTGGATCTTCTACATCAACATCCCGATGGCTCTCATAGCATACGCCCTGACCATCAAGAAGTTCCCCACCCCCGTCTACGACGAGAAGCCCATAATCGATGTGAAGGGTATCGCATTCCTGTCCATCATGCTTCTCGACATCCTGCTGTTCTTCGAGTGGGCCGGAAGCAAGTTCGACTGGGTGAGCGCCGAGTCATTCGTCATGATCGCCATCGCCCTTGCGATGATCGTGCTCTTCGTGACCGTCGAGAGGAAGGCCGCCGAGCCTATCCTCGCACCCCACCTCGTCCACAACAAGACCGTCATACTCGCATGCATATTCATGTTCGTCTTCGGACTGGCCATGATGGGCGCCATGATGTATTCGTCCATGTTCGCCATCTCCATCCTCGGCCTCAACACCCTGGAGGCAGGAGAGTACTCCCTGGCACTCGTGGCAGGAATGATGATCACATCCATGCTCAGCGGAAATCTGGTGAATAAGACCGGATACAAGTTCTGGCTCATCATCGGCCCCATAATCACTGCGCTGGGACTGTATATGTTCAGCGGGATGACCGTGGGCACGGAGCTCAGCTATTACGCCATCTGCCTGTTCGTCTTCGGAATCGGTCTCGGATGCATGATGTCCGTCATCATGGTCGCCGTCCAGAACAGTTCCGAGCCCTCGGAGATGGGTATGACCACATCCGCCGTCAACGTCATCAGATCCATCGGTACCACCGTCGGAACGGCCATCTTCGCTACACTGATCGGGAACAGGCTCGGAGTCGAACTGATGAATCATGTAAGCGAGTACACATACGAGCACATCCAGCACGGAACGGGAGTCCTTGACGACCTGGCCAATGCCGTCCAGAATGTCATTAACGGATCCCTGGACCCCATCGACCTCTCGATCTTCGCCGATATGAACAACATTCTGCTGTCGTTCGCGAACAGCATAGACTTCGCATTCCTGTGCGGAGCGGTGATGATGGCATGCCTCATCATAATCGGCATCTTCTTCAAAGCCCAGAGGGCCCCCGAGATGCCCAGGGAGATCCACTTCGACGACGAGCCTGTGTCCGCTGCCACCACGGCCGTCTCCTCCTCTGCCCAGGAACAGTCTGTCGCCTCTCACGGATCCGACGGCACATCCCCTGAGGAAGAACGTAAGAGCGATTGAAAACGAAGGTGCCGCAAAGGCACCTTCCCTTTCCTTTTTATTATAAAAATCCGTCCGACCGCATAACGGCCGGAACAGAGATCAAGAAGTTTCAACCAGGATGCCCGGGCGCGATCACATCACTATACCGCCATCCACGTTTATGATCGTTCCCGTGGTGAAGGAAGACTCATCGGATGCCAGGTAAACGTAGGCCCCGGCAAGCTCGTCAGGTTCGGCCATACGACCCAGAGGGGTCATCATAGACAGGAACTGCCTCATCCTCTCATCCGTGAATTCCTTGGCCATGTCTGTGGCGACCGCCCCCGGTGCGACGGCGTTCACACGTATACCATATTGTCCCAGCTCCTTAGCACAGGACTTCGTGAGACCGTTGATACCGAACTTGGAAGAGGAGTAGGCGGTCTGCATCTTCCCCCCATACGTCCCGACCATCGAACTTGTATTGATGATACTTCCGCCGCCGTTATCCTTCATGACACGTGCGACCTCCCTGGTGATCTTGAAGGGCCCTACGAGATTTATGTCGATGACCGAAGTGAAATCCTCATCGGTCATGTCGAGCATGCTCTTGGTGGACGTCACTCCGGCATTGTTGACCAATACGTCTATGCGCCCCCACTTTGTGACGACCTTCTCCACCATGTCCTTGATCTGTACGGTATCGTTGACATCGAATCCGAATCCGGCTATGTCTGCATCGGGGAATTCCGTCTTCAGTTTGGCTACGGCTTTGTCCGCAGACTCCTGCCTGCTACCGCAAAGAGCGACTTTGGAGCCCTCTCTGAGGAATGCACGGGCTATGGAGAACCCTATCCCACGCGATGCACCTGTTATGACCGCCACCTTGTTCTCGAGTCTCATTTCACTTGACTTCCTATACTCCGTATTACGGAATACAGATGTTGCAATCCGACCATGGTTAAAACGACACCTCTTCCGGGAACACACATGTGGTATGGCATGCATATCCGGATTGTAATGCACTTACTGGAAAACGCCACCCTATTGAAAATAACCGCTCCCGGCGCCGGTCGGAGGCCTTATGTCGATAGCGATGGGGTATGGGAAATATGAAGATCGCAACAGGACCTATGTTTGCAGGAAAAACCGCTGAACAAAGACTTGGATGATAAGTTGGTGGGCCCCCTCGGATTTGAACCGGGGTCACATGCACCCCAAGCATGAAGGATACCAAGCTACCCCAAGGGCCCACTTAATAGGGTATTAATTAGTTTAGTTTAAAAAGTTTTGGGTGCCAGAAGCTCATCCGAGCTGAGCGATCTCGCCGATGAGGTCTGCGTGGGACACGATCATCCTGCGGCAGCAGTATCTCTCGAATCCCAGATCATCGAGGACCTTCTGAGGTTCCTCGCCCATCTTCACGCGCTTGACGTACTCGGGGTAGGCAGAGCCCACGACCTTTCCGCATGTGAAACATCTCACCGGTATTATCATGATATCATCTCAACGGTAGGACTTCTGCTTCTTGGCACGGGCACCGCGTCCCAGGGGCTTCTTGGGCAGTTTCCTCCTGTCATCGTTGATGATGAGGGTCCTGTCGTATGCCCTGAAGAGAGCTTCGAGCTCGTCGTCCTTGTAGAAGTCGACGAGTCCCCTTGCGATAGCGGTCCTGACTGCGGCCGCCTGTCCCATGACTCCTCCGCCCTGTACGGTAACGGAGATGTCGACCTTTGCGGCCTTCTCGGGGACGAGCTGGAGGGGCTCCTCGATCTTGAGCCTTGCAAGCTCGGGGCTGTAGATCGCGATGGGGGTCTTGTTGACGACAACCTTTCCGGTTCCCTCTTTGACGACCGCCCTTGCGATCGCGGTCTTCCTCTTTCCACTGGTGTTGACTGCGTCCATTTGAATCATCTCACCTTAGACCCAAGGAACTCAGAGATCTCTCCCAGGGTGACGTATTTGCATGTGACTGCCCTGTCAGCCTCTTCGGGCCTGACCTTGTTCGAATCCTCGAACTGCTTGGGGGCACCGACGAAGACGTGAAGGCGCCTGAAGGCGTCCCTTCCGCTGCTGGACATCCAGGGGATCATTCCCCTGACGCATCTCTTGAACAGCAGATCGGAGCGGCGGGGGTAGAACGGTCCTTTCCTCTTGGAGACATCTCCGCGGTCGACCTTGTTCTTGAAGTCCTTAAGGATCTCCGACCTCTCACCGGTGATGATGATCTGCTCGGCGTTGAGGACGACTACCTCCTCCCCGGCCATGATCATTTCGGCGACGTTGCTGGCAAGCCTTCCGTAAATGAGGCCTTTTCCATCGATAACGGTAACCATTACAATTCACCCCATGATCCTGACTTTAGAGCCCTGAGGGTTCTCTTCCATCAGCTCCCTGATGGTCATGGTCTTTCCTCCGGCGGCGACGATGGCTGCTGCGGCCTTGGCTGAGAAGCTGTAGGCGGCAACGGTGACCTTCTTGTCGATCTCACCGGCGGCGAGGACCTTACCGGGTACGATAATGGTCTCTCCGTCCTTTGCGTATTTCTGTATCTTGCTGAGGTTCGCCTCGGCCCACACCCTGCTGGGTGCTTCGAGCCGGAGCGCGATGTCTCGCCAGATAGCAGCCTTCTCGTTCTCCCTAGTCTTCGCCTTCAGATCTGCGATCAGGGCGACAAGCTGGGGGTTAGATTTGTAGCAAGTTCTGCTCATTTTCTGACTCTCCCGACATTGGGTAGACCGCTCGTATGCTGGTCCTGCTTATAAATCTATCCCGTCCCTCTTTCCTTCTTTATTTTATAGAAAGATAGGGGAACCTTGGCCTCGGCGGTGTGGCTAAGGTTTAATACTTTAATCCTTGTTGATGGGCCATCAGTGATTGTCCATGATAAGATACGGACCCGCCGGTATCCCGCTGTCCTGCAAAGGACGCACCCTGAAGGACGGAATAGAGGATGTTCATAACCTCGCCCTCACCGCTCTCGAAATACAGATGGTCAGACCGAAGACATTCTTCCGCGCCCCTGACGAGGACGAGGAAGTAGGGAAATCCATCAGAGAGCTCGACGGAGAGTCCGGCTTCGTGATCGGGATAGACAAGGGGGAGGATGACATCATCTACGACCCCGACGTCGTCATCGACGAGGAGGACAACCTTCTGGAGATGGCATCGGGGATCGCATACTGCTTCAACGACCTGTATGCCCTCGGCAACATGGCCAGGAGGCACGATGTGGCACTATCGCTCCACACCCCCTATTACATGGACCTCGGAGGGGAGCTCTACGACGACTCGTACGAGATGCCCGAGGACGACGAATATGCGGAGATGCCTCCGGAGACACTCTCGATGCAGTGCTTCAACACCCTGAGGAACGGCGGGGTGGTCCTCAACGCCCTCGGCGGGAACGTTGTGGTCACCAACCTCGGCCCCTACGACCCTAAGAGAAGCAGGGAGGACACCGAGGCCAACATGATGGACAACCTCAGCGAGCTCATGAGATGGTGGAAATCCATGAAACTGAAGCCCAAACTGGGGGTGGAGGTCACCGGACAGCAGGACGTATGGGGTTCGCTGGACCAGGTCCTGGACCTCTGCGATTCCTTCAAGGGGGCCGTCGTCCCCGTCCTCAACTTCGCACAGTATCAGTCCAGGACCAAAGGGTCCCTCATAACATCCACGGACTTCGCCGACCTCATAGCCCAGTTCGTCCCCTACTCCAAGGACGGGGTATACTCCTCGTTCTCCAATGTGGAGTTCGACACCGAAGGGAACGAGAAATGGCTCACCCCTCTGAAGAAAGGTGACCTGAAGTTCGAAAGGCTCGCAGAATGCCTTGCGGACATGATGCCGGAGATCACCCTGATCTCTTCCTCCCCTCTTCTAGAACATGATGCCGTATACATGAGGACCCTCACGGAGAGGGTACTCTCCAAGAAGGCGGCCAAATACCTCAAGGACAAGAAGAAGTCCGACGAGGCGGCGGCCATCGCCAACGGGACACTCGCCCCGGCGGACCCCAACGACGAACCCGAGGCCTGAAAAGGAAAGGAGGGAAGTCCTTGGAGACCATTGATTACCTCGAGGGTCACATCAAGGAGGCTCTCGAACGTATCTCCGACGAGGACCGCGACCGCCTTGCCGACCTGATAATATCCAGCAACCGCATATTCATCTTCGGTGCCGGAAGATCGGGTCTGGTGGGACAGATGTTTGCGGTACGCCTCGTACAACTGGGTCTCCATGTGTATTTCGTCGGGGACATGACGACCCCGATCATCGGCAAGGGCGACCTGGTCATTCTGATATCCAACACCGGGAGGACCATGTCGGTCACGAAGACCGCACAGATCGCAAAGAGGATCGGCTCCCACGTCGTCTGCGTCACATCCAACCGGAAGTGCGATCTGGCGAAAGCCGCGGACACGTGCATCGTCATAGACCCGGCCGATGACGGGGATACTGCGGAACTGGCACCGTTGGGTACCCTGTTCGAGGACACCGCCCTCATGTTCTTCGACTGCATGATACCCGTCCTTATGAAGCGCAAAGGCATATCAGAAGACAAGATGCGGTCGCATCATGCCATCTGGGTATGATCAACCTTCTAGAACGGCGGCCTGCACTTTTCTGGGTATCCCGTCCTCCACCGTATATATTGCGAAAGACGAGGCCACATTGTCCACCATTATCGCGAAGGCCTTGTCCCGACCGAAAAGACCCACATGCCTGGCTATGTCCCTCTGGGACATCGAGGTGCCGTCGGGGGATGTCCTGAACCACCCTATGGCCTCATGGATCCCGGACATGGCCGGGATCAGGCCCGATGCAACCCCGTAGACCCCCAGGACGTCGCGGTAGAACAGACCGGCGATGAGCCCTTCGGCATCCGTCTCCCTGTAGTACGCATCATCGGACAGGTCGGCGATCATATCGAACATCATGTCTGTGACGAAAAGCTCCGCCTTGGATATGCGGGTACGCTCGGGAATGTCTCTCATCGGGACACCGATGGCATCGGGACTACGTAATACGTTTCCCCGCCGACCAGGGGGGTATCGTCGGATATTATGTCCGTCCCATTCCTCAGGAGATATGTGCCAGCACGCTCACCCCAATATTCCTCCACGATCTTTCTGACGGAATCCACCGTACAGTCATCCGACATATCCACTCTCAGAGACGTCCCGTCCCTTGCATTAACGACTTCAATGTCTGTTTCCATCTCTCTCCCTCGTGATTAGAACATCTGGGATCCACGTTCAGAGATATCGTGCGAACGGACCCGTCCGCACCGTCGTAATAGACGACGCCTTTGGTGCAAAGATCCTGTCTTCCGCATGCTATGCGAAGGGCTTCCTCCGAGGCCATCGATGCCACGACCTTCGCCGTCTGCGGATCGACCCTTCTTCTCGGAGCCGGTTGTTCGAAGGACGGTCTGGCATTCAGCCCTCTTGTACGGAAACGGTTCATGCCGCATTCCGCACAGGGACCTGCCGCGAGTACGGTCTGGATCTTCCCTCTTTTACCGTCGACCGCTGTATCCACATAAGGAATATGGTACAGGCGGGCACGGCCGTTGACGAACAATCTGGTCCTCGTGTCACCTGTACAACCGACGATCACCTCGAAGTTCCACCCTTCCAATTCACGGACGCGTCCCACATGGTATGTGAAGCCGGGACATGAAGTGGATGCCGCCATATTCTTGGCCGACACCTCGGAACGGAATCCTCCGACATCCTCCTCGCCGACAAGTGCCAGATGTCCGATGTCGTCTCTGCCCACGGTCCCGGGGTCGACCATCAGCACGCGGCGGAACCCGCGGCCGTACAGGGCCAGGGCCGTCTCCTCCCCGAGAGATCCGGCACCTACGAGAAGAACGCGGGCCTTGGCGACACGGTTGCCGTCATACCATGAAGGAATACCGTCGCCGTCCTGTCCAGAGGGATCTTCGACACCCATGTCTTGCAAATCATACTTCAAGTTTTAAAAGGAATAGATTACATGTAGCATCCATGGTGGACCTTCCCGACCACGACCATTGCAGATACTGCGGATGTGCCGTCCCGTTCGAACAGGCATACTGCTCGATGGAGTGCTACGAGAACGACCAGAAGAGGATCAGGAAGGAGAAGGTCCGTGATACCGCCATGGCCGTCACCGCCGTCGTAGGTGCCGCCGTCATCCTCGTTGCAGGATATGTCTTCTGAAGGATTTCTCAACCATACATGACCGACCATACGCACTATTATAATACGACATGCGATTAGATTGTTCATGAACGGACCCAAACTGGTCACTGAGATCATCGCGGTGGCGATCATAGTAGGATGTTGCTATGGTCTGTTCACCACGGCAATCCCGACCGAATATCCGCCCGTCGACATAAAAGCCGACGAATCGACGGAGAATACGATCTCCTACAGCGGTATGGATGTAACCATATCGACCCAGAAATTCATCATCGATTCCAAAATGCCCTCGGACATCGAGGACGTATACATCGAACTGTCTCTGGATTCCGGAGGTCAGAAGTACTCTCTCGGAAAGATCGATGTGGGTACGGTGACAGCTAAGAGCGTCACCACGACCGAGTCTGCGAACATAACGATCCCCGCATACGTCGTACTTGCCAGCCTTGCGGCCAATTCCTCGGACGGAGTGATAAAGACACCCATATTGGCCAAGCTGCACTTCTCCTACCTGGAATTCCAGGACGAGAAACTCATCGACCTCGGCCTCAATCTGAGAGTTGACATGGGATTCAAAGGAAATGTGGAGATGACGAAAACGGACAATTCCGCCACCATGACCATCGACATCCCCGAGGGATCGTCGTTCACCAAAGATATCTCGAATATCGCGAAGAGCGTGTGTGACTCCAGCGGAAACTGCACGATCAAGATAGCCGGATGCGAAGACGTGAGTTTCAGCCTCAACATCTCCGACGACGGGAAGACGGTGAAATTCACAGCGGACGGCGTGACCGATACGGCCTACGGCGCCATGGAGACGTACTTCAAGGAGTATTTCGAGGATAACGAGGGACTCACCCTCACCTATCAGGGGGCCTCGTCCGGCAGCTGCACCATAACGAAGGCACAGGCCGAATCGTTCGAAGAGATGATCAAGGCGTTCTACGGAGGGAGTGCATGACATCGGAAGAAGCTGTGAAGATCGTCAAGAAGAACGATGCCCCGTATCTGAACAGCAAGGCGAGGGTGGCCAAGAAGATCATCATATCGTTGCTGGAATACGTGGTGATCATCCTTCTCACCCTGATGCTTGCATCATACATGGAGTCCGGAACAATAGACAACATGTTCAACATGAACGAATCCATGATGGAGATGCTGCAGCCCGGAGGATTCATATTCAACTCCCTGGTGACCTACCTGCCCATCCTCATACTGGTCAACCTGAGCAGCTACTTCGGATCCGGAAGCAAGGCGAAACTGCTCATAGGCGTCCTGAAATGCGTCGCGATCGCCCTGTGGCTGACCGTCCTGCTGGACTCCGCCGCCACCAGCATCGAGATACCCAGCATAGCCGAAGGTCAGGGTCTCGACAGCATAGAGATCGGCATAAAGGGTCTTGCCAAGTTCGCCACATTCATAGTGCTCGTATCCGTACTGGTCCCCATCGGGGAATATATCGGAGCATACAAGAAGCACAAGAGTGCGACTGAAAGAAAGAAGAACGATTACGCCGAAATCTGAATCACGATAGCCTGCGCACGGTGCAGGCCACGTCGTGGACCCTTAATATATCGGCCCCGCTGGAGCCTGCGACCGCGCAGGCTTCGGCGGTGGCATCATCCCGGTCCATGCCTGGGAATCCGGCAGACAGGAATCTTTTCCTAGACGGCCCAACGAGGACCGGGTACTTTCCTCCGAAAGAGAAATACGAACTGTTGCGAAGGATCTCCATACTCTGTTCATGGGTCGTCCCGAAACCTATCCCGGGATCTGTGATTATGTTGTGATCCTTTACACCGGCGCCATGTGCCAGATCTATCTTTTCCAGAATGAAGTCCCCTGCATAGCGAAGGATATCGCCCTGGATGAAATCCGTCTTGAACGTCTTGGAACTCCCGAAGGAACTCATTATGACCAGAGGCACGTCCAGACGTGCCGCCGTCGGAGCCATCTCCGGATCCGAGAGTCCCCAGACGTCGTTTATTATGGAAACCCCGGCCTCCACGGCGGCCTCTGCGACGGACGCTTTGTACGTATCTACGGACACTGGCACATCCAACGACGGAATCACCTCGGACAGGATGGGCATTAGCCTGCGGAGTTCCTCCTCCGCAGAGATCTTGTCCGCTCCCGGACGGGTGGATTCGGCACCTATGTCTATCATGTCGGCACCTGCATCGACCATATCGCAGGCATGTGCCAGAGCCCTGTCGGGAGAATTCCAAAGACCTCCGTCCGAGAAGGAGTCGGGGGTCACGTTCAGTACCCCCATTATGAAGGGGCGGGACCTCCCGCCCCTGAAGAAGTCGGTAGCCCTCATTGAAGATGCTCGTCCACGAGTTCCACGAGGTCTACGACCTTGACGTCCCTATCCTTGGCCTGTGCACCCAGGTTGGTGACGCAGAACGGGCAGGTGGTGATGATGACGTCGGCGAAATCCGCCTCGTCAAGACGGGTATCCGCGATCTTGGCGGACTCTTCGGGATAGGCCGCACGGACCCCTCCCCCGCCTCCGCAGCAATGGCTGAACTGCCTGTTGTACTTCATCTCCTAGAAATCCACGCCGGGGAACTGGGCGATCACCTGTCTGGGAGGCTCGTAAACCTCGCAGTGCCTGCCGAGGTGGCAGGGGTCGTGGTAGGTGACCTTGACGTCTCCGAGAGGCGAGAGGTCGAGCTTCTGTCTGGCCAGGAACTCCGTCATATGGAGGACCTCGAAGGGGACCTCCACATGCTTCGGATACTCCTTCTTGAACATCCTGTAGCACCCGGCACAGGAGAGGACGAGGGTCTTGACTCCCAGGGCCTTGATGGCGTCGACGTTCCTCTTGTAGATCTCCACAAGGTCCTTCTCGGACCAGCCGACCCTGCCCATGACGGATCCGCAGCAGATCTCGTCCAAGGTGGTGAAGTCCACTCCCAGCTTCTTGAGGATAGAAAGGGACGATTTCGCGGTCTTGACGGCCCTGTAGGTCGCAGTACATCCGGCGAAATATGCGACGGGGGCAGGATGGGGCTCGTATCCCCAGTCCTTCATCACCTCGGCGACAGACTTCTTCTCCGCGAACGGGTTGTGGTACTTGACGATGCTCTCGCACATAGACTTGTGCTTGGGCAGGATGTGACCGTTGGCCACGAGGTCGGCCCTGCAGAGCTCGATGATGTCGACGATGTCCACCTTGGACGGGCATCTCCTGACACAATCCGCACATGTGGTACAGGTATACATCGACTTCACGACGGAATCGTCGGGCTCGAGCTGTCCCACGGAAAGACCGTAGGTCATGACGATACGTCCCCTGGAGAGGTCGGTATCCCAGTTGATCGCTTTGAACGAGGGGCATACGCTCTTGCAGAAACCGCACATCGTGCAGGTGGAGAGGGCCGCCCTGATCTTATCTATCTTATCGGCGGTGAATACGGTATCGCTCATTGTTTTCATTCCTCCTTGGGGCGGGGTATGGTGACGCTCCCGTCGGCCAGGACCATTACCCTTGCATCGGGATTGGCGTCCAACGCATCCTTCAGGGCCTCGGCCACGGACTTCTTGGGGGTCATGTTGGCACTCTTTATGATGGCGTCGTCGAGGTCGGTGACGGCCCAGATGTTGGCCCATGTGGCGATCTCCGCCATCTTGGCGGCCTTGTGGTATCCGAGCTTGTAACCTTTCTTTATGTTCTCTATGACGACCTTGGGGTCGGTGGACGTGGAAAGGAGTTTGAGGAAGCCGTCGTGCCCGACTCCCTCCCTGCATTTGGACACCATGATGATGGTCCCTCCCTCCTTCAGGGCCCATTTCCCGTTATCGAGGGCCTTCTGCGACTGGTAGAGGTCCACATCCATCGGGTAAGGGGCTACGGAGATCACGACATCCGCCTTCTCCGGCACGGGGACTACGAACACCTCCTCGCCCCATTTGACGGCCTGATCGAAAGCGGGATTGAGTTCTCCGGAAGCGACCTTGTAGATGTTCTGATGGCGGTCCATCACGATCTGGATGGAGAATATCTTCTTCCCCTTGACGACCTCCAGGGCGTCCATCATATCCTCATGGACGGGGTTCCCCTCGAGTTTGAGGGCCTGTGCATCCATACCGACGGCCATCCTGTGGTTGGCCTCGACGGTGGCATAGGATGCCACTCCGGGGAGGAAGGACTTCCTTCCCCCGGTCCATCCGGCGAAGTAGTGGGGTTCCACGGAGGTTATTATGACGAGCCTGTCGGCGTCGACGGCTATCTTGTTGACCTCCATCGGAGTACCGTTCTTGGACGTTCCGAGGTTCACGCACTCGGACTGCTTGGCATCGTGGACGACGATCCTGTCCCTGAGCTCCTCGAGATGGGATCCGAATATGTTCCTGTACTCCTCTTCGGTCGGACCCCTGTGGGTACCGGTGGCGATAAGATATCTGGCGATACGGAGGTCCATCCTCTCGGAGAGGGCGTCGAGCACCTTGGCCGTAGGGGTGGGACGGGTACCGTCGTTGACGATGAAGACTATGTCCTTCCCGCCCTTGAGGAACTCGTCGATAGGTGCTCCTCCGATCGGTGCGTCGAGGGATTCGTTGATGACTTGGTCGGGATCACCGCAGACGACGTCGTTGGGAGAATAGGTCCCGATGTAGTTCTTCTCCGGGATCTCTATCTTCTGTACGCCGTCCTTGCCGTACTTAACGTCCACTATCATTTCAATCTGAGCCGTTATCCCTCTTTTTTCTTCTTAAATATATGGGAAGAGAAGACGGGAGTGTGGCACCCATACCGATATTGGATCTGAAAACGCATGAAGTCCGATGCGATGGACACACCCATCCCGAGTTGGACGGGTCCGGGATCCGATATGTTCCGGAAAAATACGAAACGGAAAGGCTTAGGTGGGTATCGGGGCCGGTTCCTAATACATAGAACCTCATGTCCAATAGGATCACGATACGAAAAAATATCGAAATCTGGCTATGTCCATTGGACTGGGATGACGCCGCATTCCCTCGAGAGTAAAATAGAAGCCGTGGGGACGGGACGTAGCCGCCCAGTCGTCCTGACCCATTACTCGAGGATGGGGCCCCGGCCCGATCGGACGGCGGTTAATGATTTTGGGAGCTGTTGTACTTAATTTTCTCCCTTCCTGGCGAGGATGTACCCCTCTGCAAGCACCCATACCCACATGAGAAAACCGATTGCGACGATCGTCAGCCATACGGCGTTTATGAGCGCTTGATCATAGTAATCGAATATCAACGGACTTATCCCGTCATAACTCCCCATGGAGGAGCCCTTGACCAATACGAAGACGACCTGACCTGCAACGAACATCAATAATCCCGAAAGGATAATGACGGATGCGAATGCACCTATGGTATGTCTCATATCGACCAGATGATGCCTTAGATCGTTCAACGTCATTCTCTCACCCAAATCATATACAGATCCATATCCGACTCGATCTTCACTGCACTGCCGCGTATGAATTCCGGCGTTACGGCACTCATATTTGTTGAAAAACCTGCCATGATGTACCCGTTCTTCAGATAGCCGTAGTCTTCGACTTCCACATAACCGCCATCACTGACTCTTTTCGAAAAGAATTCATCTGCTGGCACATCCGGAATTCCCCCTGGCGCATATGCCTCTGCCCCATTGAGGTATATCGATACGTCATGTCTATCCGAATAACAATAGACTTTGAGGTCCTCGCTGAATCCAGTATATTCTTTTTTGGTAGAGAACGGCCACTTATGGACCTTTTTACAGAAATTTATCTCATAGTGGTCCGTACCGATGTATGATCCGCTCAGATTACCGGCACTGCAGTCGATACGGACGATTTTTCCAGGTTCTGCCATGAATGTATTGGAACCGACATTGGAATCTTCATTCAGATCATGGTTGATCCTGAACTCGTTTGTTCCGAAATTCGATCTGTCGATCACCTCGACATCACTTACGGAATACGACCAAGATATGTTGGCAGAGATCACTCCATCGGAACTTACGCCCAGATCGACCCCTGCGGTCGATGTTCCGGAACTTGTCGTCGGAGCATAATCCAGGATCCTGCATTCCTCACCGAGTTTTGTATAGACATTCAGATCCGCAGTGCTGCAACCATCGTCAGGAACGCTTTGTATACAATAATGGGTGTAGAAATAGTTGTATTGATGGTTGTCTTCGTTCAAAGCAAAATAATCCGTATTGACATTCATCCACCCGTATCCATCATAGTGCCTATACAGGTAGCTAGAATTCTCTTCGCCCCACTGCGCACATGTCTGACTGCAATCGTTCGACATGACGCCTTGTTCTTCAGCGTCATGTGATATGGACTCCCGTACCCATTCCCTGAATTTTTCCATAGATAGGTCCTCGGAACCTGAAACGATGTTACAGAAGGAATTCCTACCCGTAACCGGATCATGATATGCCGCGTATAGGTCTGCCGATTCGACATAGGCTGCGAATTCGAAAGAGGAATTGTACAGGAATGTACCTATGTCGGTCATGGATGCAACTACGTTGCCCCTCCAATACAATTCTGAAAGTACCTCCCCGGCCACCTGTGTGCCATAAGAATCATACCACAGATCATCCACGATGACGGCGGCGTTTTCAGGTATTCCTTCGACAATCCCCTTTATGTCAGAGACGGGATAAGGATCTTGTTTGGAATTAAGAATAGGTATGGTGTACTTTTGATCATCTGAAGAGATCATCTCCATTCCAAATTCTGAATGATTCGAAACTGAAGAGATGGACTCCGACCCATGAACACGTGGGGCCTCTGCCATAGTAATGAAACACGATCCTGCGATAAGCAGAATCATACATACGGCCATAATCCGTTTTGAATCCATATGATGACATTATCAAAAGCAGACGATAAATGACCCAGATGATACAAATAAGTGTGTTGGAACATGATTAATATGACTTGTGCGATCCGATATTTTGGATTGTTTTTGCACACCGCCTATATAACCTATATATCCAGATATATCCGTGCATAAGTCCGATTCTGGACTACATAGGTCAACACACATATACGACCGACACCGGACTCCCTCCGTATATTGCATTCAGCGACCCCGAGACCGCGATCCCTTTCGAAAGACACCTCCCGATTCCGACGAATATCGAGAGTCCGCATCCGCCTGCGTCGGGACCGTAAGCATATCACAAATTCTTTTTTACAACTGCTGGCTCTATTTCAATACCTACATTTCTCATGCACATGGGATATCGAAAAAACCATCATGAATTCAAGATCCGCCCGGAACGAAGCGGCCGCCTGCCGAAGAAAGGGAGATACTCCCCCCACGAGTTCCAATCTACGGGGGAGGCCACCTGGGAACAAGTGGTCGGATGGCGATAAGGAATAAGGCACAGAGGGATTCAAACAGAACGGGAAGGATGACGCCGTACGACGCGAGGACCGCGTACGTAGCCCTTACCTGGTGAATGATCGCAGGTCCGATCATCGGACAGTGTGAGCCCGAGGACCAACTTTAAAGTCAGCGTGCAGATACGGAAGACATGGCGACCCTGGATGAGAGCGGAGAGAGGATGCTGATAGAACATATGCGCTCGATCTTCCGCAGAAGGTCGGAGGATACAGTCATCGGTCCCGGGGACGATGCCGCCGTAATCGGCGGACTCTCCGACGGAAGGGTCGTAGCGACCACCGACGCCGTATCGGTGGAAAGGCACAAGACCCCCAATATGAGTTGGGAACAATTCGGGTGGACGGCCGCGGCTGTGAATTTCAGCGACCTTGCGGCGATGGGTGCCCGCCCCGCAGGACTCCTGACGGCCATGAGTATGCCGGGCGATATGGAGGAGTCGGACCTCCTCGACATAGCCAGCGGTATCGACCAGTGTTGTGAGTTCTGTAAGACGGAGGTCGTCGGCGGGGATACAAAGCCGGGGCCCGGGATCGTCTCGTCCACCGCGCTCGGGAACCTCGAAGGCAGGAAACCCATGACCAGAGACGGTGCCCAGCCAGGAGACATCGTGGCTGTGACCGGCAGTCTCGGAAACGCCGCCGCCGGATTCCTGGCACTGGAGAACGGCCATACGGAGTACGAGGACAGCATATTCTCGCTGACGGTCCCTGTACCCAGATGGGAGGAGGGGATCAAAATGGCCGCCTCCGGTGCGGTATCTTCCTGCATGGACCTGTCGGACGGTCTCGGGAATGCGTGCCGTACGATATGTGCCAGATCCCATGTGGGAATGGAGATCGAGTGGGAGTTCCTGCCTATCGGCGAAGAGGTGGAGGAGATCTGCGCCCTCTGCCGTAAAGACGTCAAAGAGACCGTCGTGAGATGGGGAGGGGACTACGAACTCCTCTTCACGTTCGACAAATCCAAGATACAGGATCTGTACGACGCAGGGGTCGCGTTCTCCATAATAGGTGTCGTGACCAACGACTCCGCCCCGTACCTCTGCGACGGGGAACAAAGGTCGGAGATGCAGGATGGCATTTATTAACCCCAACATCGAGGCCAGACACTGGCACATAGAAGACGGCAACATCATGGCATGCGACCTTTGCCCCCATCGCTGCCGCATACGGCCGGAAGGTTTCGGCCGCTGTACCGCCCGCAAGGCGGTTAACGGGAAACTGGTGGCATACAACTACGGCAGGATATCGTCCATGGCCGTGGACCCGATAGAGAAGAAGCCGTTCTACCACTACAGGCCGGGCACCAGGATATTCTCCGTGGGGTCCGTCGGATGCAACCTCCACTGCGAATACTGTCAGAACTACTCCATCTCCATGTCCCCTATCGGCAAGAAACGTACCACGTTCAAATCGGCCGAGGACATAGCGGCGTTCTGCAGACAGCAGAATTTCGACCAGATCGCATTCACCTACAACGAACCCAGCATCTGGTTCGAGTACATCATGGACGTCCACGAGTGCGACCCCGACCTGAAGATCGCCCTGGTGACCAACGGATACGTCTGCGAAGAACCTCTGAAGGAGCTCTGCTCCGTATCGGATGCCATGAACATAGACGTCAAGGCATTCAACGACAGATTCTACAACAGGCTTTGCGGAGGAAAGCTGGAGGATGTCAAGAGGTCCTGCGAGGTCGTCTTCGAACAAGGCGTCCATCTGGAACTCACCTATCTGGTCATACCGGGGCAGAACGACAGTACCGGGGAGGTGGCGAAATTCGTGGAATGGGTCAGGGACAGCCTGTCCCCCGACGTACCGGTACATTTCTCCAGATTCCACCCGGATTACAACATGATGACCACGCCGATGACCCCTGTGGACACCCTCCTCAGGTTCCAGGGCATGGCGGAGGACAGCGGATTGAACTACGCATATGTGGGCAACATCCTCCATGACGATGCATCTGACACATACTGTCCGGAATGCGGGGCGGCGGTAATCAAGAGAACGGGCTACATGGTCGACATAATCGGCCTGGACGGCGACCGTTGCGCATTCTGCAAGCACAGGCTGAACATCATCAGATAAGGAACAGCGGGTTTCCTACGACCAATGTGAAAACCGTCGCGACGGTCAGCGGCGCTATGAACGGTATCATGTAAGATACCTCCACCTCGGCCTCCCCATGGTCGCGGAGCCTTGCATACACTTCCGGTATATCCTCGTCCGAGCATGTGCCGGTGCGGACCTTCTTTCCTTCCTTCACATCCTCGAGGGGCCAGACGAACGCCTTCTCCGCAGAACCAATGTCCATCACACAGGAGAGTCCCCTGCGCTTTTTCCCATCCATCCTCAGCAGGCACCACCCTACACACCACAGCGCCGCAACCATGGCGCCGAACAACAGTATGGACAGGGAAGGGACGAATATATGCGATGCCGGACCCGCACTATCGACCAGTGGGATGTTCCAGACGTCGTAATAGATGGGGAGCGACACGCTCAGGGCGATGAGGCATTTGGCATCCGCCCCTCCCCTCAGGACCCCGAGCATATACAGCAGAAAGTATGCGAACACCATGACCTGTGCGGCCACCCCTGCGTTCGACAGGGACCCTCCGTCCCCGAATACCAACACCATGGCGACCATGACGATGGATACGGCCCCCATGACGACGTCCTGTCTAGCATCCCCTGCGGTGAAACAAAGGGCCGCACACAACATACCCAGCAGGTTGGCGGCAAACTCCCAGCGGAGGCCCTCGGAACATACGCAATATATGAAGAACAGTACGGGGCCGAATACCGCCAGGATCTGCCAGTGGCGGTCGGAGACCTCCCTCTTCGCAATATCGCTGCGGGATGCGGACAGCATGACCAGGAGTACGATGATAATGTCAACCAACACTACGACATCCGTCAAACTTCATCAACCCCTTGTTATTCTGCCACTGTGTAATAATAAATAAAAGAGCCTGATTACAATTAGCATGAAGTCAAGCAGGACCAAATTCTTCCTAGCCGCAGTAGCGGTATTGGCCATGCTAACTGTAGCCGCGGTGCCGTTAGAATCGGACGATTCGTCCGCCACCATGGCGAACATCGATGGGACCAGCATAAGTTGCGCATATCCCAACGAGACAGTTACCGTATCAGCGGGAAACGAGGCGAAGACCGCTTTCTTCCTTTACAATAACTACGGGACCACGGCCATCGTCGAGATCTCGGTGAAATGCAACGACAGTAAAGTCACGGCAAGGATCGATTCCTCGGACCAATTGGTCAGTATCGACCCTGGAAGCGACAGTTTCAAACAGATCATCGTGACAATAGCCGCCAACGAATACGCCCACCAAGGGAATTACGCCCTGACCGTGAGCCTGACCGTCATCAATATCAACGACGATAGTGGTTCATTCACCCAGGACATCAAGATCACTTCGAATCTGACATCCGACAAATACAACAAGTTCCTCGGCCTGTTCCCGAACGAGTTCGACGGAATACTCGGCAACGTATGGTTCACGGCCATCGTATCGTTCCTGGCACTTCTCGCCATCGGATACGCCATCGTGATCGTGGTCGTCCCCGTCTGCGCAAGACTCATCACCAAAAAGGACGACCCGGAAAGGAACGCCATCAAGAAGACCCTCTACCAGCTGTGCCACGCCATCATCATAATATGGGCGTTCGGAGAGGTCCTCCGCATCCTCGGTACGGACGAATCCCTCATCGATATAGCCAACAGGGTGTTCTCCATAACATACGCCATAGTCGGGGTCATAATCGGCTGGCACCTGTACAAGGTCATAGTCGACATCATCCTCCGCCACATGTCCGAGAAGGCCGAGCTCCACAAGGAGGAACTCCAGAGCCTTCGTCCGCTGTTCATGTACATCGGGGAGATCGCCATCGCAGTCGTAGCCGTCATGGTGGTCATGAACTTCCTCGGCTTCGACCTCGCGGCCATCATCACCTCCGCCGGAATCGTATCTCTGGGAATATCAATGGGTGCACAGGACGTGCTGAAGCAGTTCTTCGCAGGACTCGTCATCCTGGCCACCCGCCCGTTCAAGAAGGGCGACCTTATCCGCATCGGATCCGACTCCACCATCTACAAGGTGAGGAAGGTCAACGTCATGAACACCGAGTTGGAGAACTGGGACAACACCGACGTCAACATCATGCCTAACAGCACGATCGAGACCAGCAAGATCCAGAACATCACCGGCGAGACCCTCGTCACGAAGGTCTATCTCACCATGGACGTCGCATATGGGCAGGACATCAACAAGGCCCGTCAGATTATGCAGGACGTCGCCTGCAGCAACCCCCATGTGATCACGGACGGCAGCTATGGGCGCCCGTACACCAGGGTCGAGAACCTCGGCAACACCAACATAACCATCAAGATGGGAATGTACTTCGACGACATCAACACCAGCTACACGGCCCGCGGACATATCAGGCAGGCCATGGTGGAGGCGTTCATGGCGAACGGCATCCAGTTCGACTACGACAGGATCACCATCGACGAAGTGCGCGTCACCGAGGCCGAGGCGAAGAACGACAAGGGCTCCAACGAGTACAACAAGAGGAACACCGAATCCTGAACCTCGAAAATCGTAAAACCTCTTACCTTTTTCTTTTTTCAATAGATGTTTTTCTAAGTTTATCGTATTCCATTCATTATTGTTATATAGGGATGCGCACTACACGTGCGTATTAGAAGGGAAGGCGGGCCGAATTGATAGACAACCTAGACAAACGCATCCTCGAGATCATGAAAAAGGATTCAAGATGCCCCTACGTCGAGATAGCCGAGAAGCTCGGCGTCTCGGAGGGGACCGTCCGCAGCAGGGTCCACAAGATGACCGAGGACGGTATAATCCGCGGGTTCACGATCAAGACCAGTTCGAAGAACGTGAAGGCGCTCGTGGAGGTACGTATAGACGTCAACACCGACACCGAGGAGATAGCCAGGAAGCTGTCCGAGTATGACGGCGTGACCGAGGTCTTCGAAGTCACCGGAGACCAGGACATAATAGCCATCGTCGACGTGGAGTCGTCCCAGAGCCTCAACGAGATCATCGAGAGGGTCAGGAGATACGACAACGTCCTCAGCACCCGCACCCGCCTCATCCTGAAGGAGCATTTCGGAGAGAATTGAAAATGCATTCCAAGAGCAGAGAATTTACAGGAACCGGAACCGCACTTATCACCCCGTTCAAGAGGGACGGGACCATCGACGAGGAGGCCCTCAGGCGGCTCGTGGACTTCCAGGAGGAGAACGGAGTGGATATGCTGCTCCCCTGCGGATCCACCGGGGAAGCGGCATGTCTCGGAAGGGAGGAGCACCTGCAGGTCATCGAGATCGTCATAGACCAGGCGAAGAAGGCCAAGGTGGTCGCGGGAGCCGGCAGCAACTGTACCAGGGAGGCCATAGACCTCTCCATGGAGGCGGCCGACATGGGCGCCGACGCCATACTTTCCATATCCCCGTATTACAACAAGCCCACCCAGGAAGGCATCGTGAAGCACTACGAGGCGATCGCCGAGGCGGCCGGGGTCCCGGTGATAGTGTACAATGTGCCTAGAAGGACCGGTCTCAACATCACCGCCGAGACCGAGGCCCGTCTCGCCGACATACCCAACATCGTAGGGGTGAAGGAGGCGTCCGGCGACCTCGGACAGGTCAAGGCCGTCATCGACAACAAGAAGGAGGATTTCGTCGTCCTCTCCGGCGACGACTCCATGACCTACGACGTGATGGGTGCTGGAGGGGACGGGGTGTTCTCCGTCGTATCCAACTGCTGCCCCAAGGAGGTCTCCCAGATGGTGGACTTCCTGAAGGATGGGGAGATGGGCAAGGCGAAGGAGATCCACGAGAGGATGCTTCCGCTGTTCAAGGGCGTATTCTGCGAATCGAACCCCATACCCATCAAATACATCATGTCCAGGATGGGATTCGGGGTCGACTTCCTCAGACTCCCCCTGACACCGATCTCGGACAAGGGAAGGGCCACCCTGGACCCCATATTGGAACAATACGGACTGTGATAGGGTGGTCATAAGGGTCGCGGTGGCGAGGGCCACCGGCAAGCTGGGTTCGATCGTAGGCGACCTCGTCGCAGACGATCCGGAACTGGAGCTCACCGGGGCCGTCGTCTCTTCCGGAGGAGGTCATGAAGGCGAATCCATCCATGGGGTGGCCGCGGTCGGACCCGACGGATTGGACCGCGTACTGAAGGACTGCGACGTATATGTCGACCTTACGTCCCCCGAGGCCACCATCGGAAGAGCGTCCGATTCGGGGACGGGGGCATCGTAGGCGACCACACCGTGATGTTCGCGAAGAACATGGAGATATTGGAGCCGACGCACCGTGCGATATCGCGCGAGTCGTTGGCAGAAGGATGTATACAGTCAATAAAGTGGGTCGCCGCCAGAAAGGACGGCGAAGTCCACAGCATGATCGAGGTATTGGGACTATGCTGACAGTAATGAAGTTCGGCGGAACCTCCGTTGGTTCCATCGAAGCGCTTGAGAGAGTAGCTAACATCGTATTGAACACCGAAGGCGACAAGGTCGTCGTGACCTCCGCGATGTCGGGGATCACCAACTTCCTGGTGGGCCTCTGCGAGGACGTGTACGGGAAGAGGGACGAGGCGCTCGCCACCTTCGAGAAGAAGCATCTGAGCGTGGCGAAGGCCATGCTCGACGAGGAGCACTACAGGCTCTTCCTCGAGGAATTCAGACCTAGGATGGATGCCTTCCGCGACCTCCTTTACGACGAGGAGGCCATGAAGAGCCCGTTCTACAAGGACAATGTGACCTCCCAGGGAGAGAGGTTCTCATCCCTCCTTCTGAGCCACAAGCTGAGAGCCCTCGGACACAAGTCCTCCGCACTCACCAGCGAAGACTGCGGGATCGTCGCCGAGGGACACCCCCTGAACGGCTCCGCGGACCTCCTGGAGACCGAGAGGGCCATGGCCATCAACGTCCTCCCGTATGTACAGAAGGGATGCATCCCCGTGATAACCGGATTCTACGGGGTCAACAGGGACGGTCTTCCCCTGACGTTCGGCAGAGGCGGGTCCGACTACGCCGCCGCGGTCGTCGCCAACGCCCTCAACGCGGATATGCTCGAGATATGGACCGACGTCGACGGATTCATGTCGGCGGACCCGAGGATCGTCCCTGCGGCCGTGAAGATCGACGAGATGAGCTACACCGAAGCCGCGGAACTCGCCTACTTCGGAGCGAAGGTCCTCCATCCTAGGACCATCGAGCCCGTTAGGAAGAAGCACATCCCCCTGAAGGTCAGGAACTCCTTCAAGCCGGACGAGAAGGGTACCCTGATATCCCAATTCAGGAAGCCTAAGAACGAGCTCCTGAGGTCCGTGGCCGCCAAGACCGACCTCTCCATCATCAGCATCAACTCCCCGGAGGTCGCATACCGCCCGGACATCGTCACGAGGATCCTCGCCAAGATATCCGAGAACGACGACGCCATCTACTCCATATCGACCACCCTGTCCACCATCGCCATCCTGATCCACAACAACGATGTGAAGAACACCCTAAAGAAGCTCGACGACCTGGACACGGACGAGATCGAGAGGATAGACGTCACCGCGGACGTGGCGCTGATATGCTGCGTCGGGGACAGCCTTCTGACCACCTGCGGCGTATCCGGAGACATATTCGGAGCCGTCAAGGATGCCAAGGCCAACGTACAGATGATAAGCGAGGGCGCTTCCGCGGTCTCGCTCAACTTCGTGGTCCCCATGACCCACGTCATGGACACGATAAAGATACTCCACAAGAAATTCGTCGAGGACGACGAAGAGGAGGCACAGCAATGACAATGAGGGATTTCGACAGCAAGGACGGCAAGATGATCTTCGCCGGGATGAACGTCGAGGACATCGCCAAGGAGTTCGGCACTCCCTGCTATGTGGTCGACGAACAGAGGGTGAGGGAGAACTACCGCAACGTCTACAACGCGTTCTCGAGATACATGGAGACCGAGGTCCACTACGCCTGCAAGGCCAACACCAACCTAGCGGTGCTCAGGATCCTGCAGCAGGAGGGCGCCGGGATCGACGCCGTCTCCATCGGGGAGGTCAGGACCTGCCTCAAGGCGGGTTTCGCCCCGGAGAAGATCATGTACACCGGGGTCTTCGTCAGCGAGGAGGAGCTCAAGGAGGTCGCCGAGACGGGCGTCCTCATCAACCTCGACTCCGTCTCCGAGATGGAGAAGCTCGCCCGCATCAAGCCCGGCGCACCCGTATCGTTCAGGATCACACCCGGAGTGGGATCCGGTCACGGAGACAAGGTCATCACCGGGAACAAGGGGGCGAAGTTCGGCATACCGAAGGAACATGTGGTCGAGACGTACCTCAGGGCCCAGGACCTGGGACTCAACCCCATAGGCATCCATGCCCACATCGGCTCCGGAGGACAGCATGTGGAGCCTTTCATCGAGGAGGCCGAGGTCCTTTCGGAACTCATCAACCAGATCGGCGAGGCAGGCATCCAGCTGCAGTTCGTCGACATAGGCGGAGGTATCGGCGTCCCCTACAGGCCCAACGAGGACGAGATGGACCTCAACGAGATGGCCAGCGAGGTCTGCGACGTGTTCGAGCAGAACACCGACGTCAGGAAGATCATACTCGAACCCGGCAGATACATAATCTGCGACGCCGTCGTCCTGCTTACGACATGCACCGATGTGAAGGATGCGGACACGAAGAAGTATGTCGGCGTGGATGCGGGATTCAACACCCTCATAAGGCCCGCCATGTACGACTCCTATCATTACATACAGGACGGAAGCAAGTTCGGCAAGGCCTGCACCTCGAGATACGACATCGCAGGACCCATTTGTGAGACGGGAGACTACCTCGGACACGACAGGGTGCTCCCCGATGTGGAGGAGGGCGACGTCATGGTCGTCTATAACGCTGGTGCCTATGGTTTCAGCATGAGCAGCAACTACAACTCCCGCCCCCTGTGCGCCGAGGTCCTCGTCAACGAGGGTAAGGCGGAACTCATCCGCGAAAGAGAACAGGTGGATGAACAGTGGAGACATCAGATCGTTCCGAAGAGGCTGCAGTGAGATGAAGTTCTGGAAGTACCATGGGATAGGGAACGACTTCATCGTCCTCGACTGCATCACCGACCCGGTCCCGGTGGATCCGGCATGGTGCGAGCAGGTCTGCGACCGTCATTTCGGCATCGGTGCGGACGGCGTCCTCTATATCCTGCCTGGACAGGGCACGGACATAACCATGAGGATCATCAATGCCGACAGCTCCGAGGCGGAGATGTGCGGCAACGGCATCCGCTGCGTCGCCAAACACGCGGTGGACACCGGCCTCGTCGACAAGGACGAATTCACCATCATGACCGGAAGGGGTGTCCTGAAGGCCAAGGTGAGGAAGGACCCGGACGACGAGTACACATCGTTCGTACAGATCGACATGGGTGCCCCCATCCTCGATGCGAGGAGTGTCCCGGTGGACTTCGACGGAAGATTCATAGACCAGCCTTTCGAGGCGGACGGCGTGAAGTTCCATGCGAATGCCGTCTCCATGGGCAACCCCCACTTCATCACCTTCGACGACATCGGCGAGGAGAACGTGAGAAGACTCGGGCCCGTCCTGGAGAAACACCCGTTCTTCCCCAAGAAGACCAATGTAGAGTTCGCACAGGTGAAAGACGGGAAGATACACATAACGGTCTACGAAAGAGGCGCCGCATGGACGCTCGCATGCGGCACCGGGGCCTGTGCCACCACCGTGGCAGCGGCCCTCAACGGTCTCGTGCCCTTCGATACCCCGGTGGACGTACGTCTGCCCGGAGGATGGCTGAAGATCACGGCCGACAGCAAACTCGGATACGTCCTCATGGAGGGGCCGGCCGAGCTGGTCTATACGGGCGATATCGATTATCTGAGGTGATAACAAATGTCTATGAAATTCAAGCAGGCAGAAAGGCTCCAGAAGCTCCCGCCGTACCTCTTCGTAAGGCTCGAGCAGCTGGCGGCGCAGAAGAAGGCCGAAGGCGTCAAGATGATCGACTTCGGAATAGGGGACCCCGACCTCCCCTGCCCCGGCGAGATAGTCAGGGCCATGAAGAAGGCCGCGGACGTCAACGAGAATCAGAAGTACTCCTCCTCGAAAGGGGAGAAGGACCTCAGGGAGGCCATCGCAGAGTACTACAAGAAGAGGTTCAACGTCAAGGTCAACCCCGACACCGAGGTCTGTGTGACCATAGGGTCGAAAGAGGGGATCTACAACATCGCCCAGGCGTTCGTCAACGACGGGGAGAAGATCATCGCCCCCAACCCCGGATATCCCGTGTACTCGGGAGCGGCCGCCCTGTTCAACAACGCCGTATGTGACAAGGTAACCCTGAAGAAGGAGAACAAATGGCTCCTCGACGTCAAGGAATGCCCCACCGACGCCAAGCTGATGTACATCAACTACCCGAACAACCCGACAGGCGCCATCGCAGACCTGGACTATGTGAAGGACGTGTACAAGTGGGCCAAGAGGAACAAGACCATCCTCGCATACGACAACGCATACTGCGAGATGACGTATGACGGGTACAGGGCACCTTCCGTCCTGCAGGCCGGAAAGGACGCCATCGAGTTCATGTCGTTCTCCAAGACATTCTGCATGACCGGTTTCAGACTCGGATTCGCCGTAGGGAACGAGGAGCTCGTCAGCGGACTGACCAAATGCAAAGGGCAGATAGACTCCGGAGCACCCATCTTCATACAGAAGGCCGCCATCACCGCCCTCCAGATGTACACCGACGACGGATACCTGAAGGAGTCCGTCCAGAAGAACATGGACGAGTTCGGCGAGAGGAGGAAGGTCCTCGTAGAGGGACTCAACGAGCTCGGATACGAGTGCGACATGCCCAAGGGAACATTCTACGTGTGGTTCGACTGCGGCAAGACCTCCATGGAGTTCACCCAGGAGATGATCGATAAAGGAGTCATCGTGACCCCGGGCACCGGATTCGGCGGAGAAGATGGATACATCAGGATGGCCGTCACCAAACCCGTCGACCAGATCCAGGAAGCCCTCAGAAGGATGGGCAAGAGAAACGATTGAACCGGGAGGGGCCTTGTGCCCCCCCCCCTATTTTTCAGATCACGGTTTGAGAGAGGTTACGGGAACCACGTATACCCCATCCGACCTCCGATATGCGAAAGAAGTCATACCGCAGATCACACAGAGAACGGACGGAGGACGGGCATTCCCGTCTGCGATGAAGAACTTCTGTAAACGGACGAGATTCTTCGCGGCCTCGTCTATCATATTGGCTCCCAACTTTATCTCGAATGCCCCCCATCTCCCGTCGTAAAGTTCGATCGACCCAAGTTTTTCCACACCATTTAGGACCCTCCACGCATACAGCTCCAAAAGAATCCAGCATGAATTTCAGACGTGTATCGGCGATACGTGGCATAAGTCAAAAAGAACACCACCGACTGCACGGAAAAATGAGGGGGTTTACTTCACACAACCAAATGTCGTATCGCACCTTGACCCACATGAACAAACATGGGCCCGATGTTTGTTTTACAGACACCGTGCGAACAAAGATATTTAGGTCAATATGCAGTTGTCATCTCATCTGGACGGCCGATGGCAGTCGGCCTTCCGTAGTCGCGCACATATCGTGTGCGGGGATGATCCCATGGAAACGAAAATGGAAAACAGGAAAAAGGCCATGGTCGCACTGGCCGTTATCGCCGCAGTGGCACTTTGCTCCGCAGGTGTCCTCATGATGTCCGATGACGTCGAGGCCGACACCTCCTCCACCGTCACCGCAGAAGGCGACAATGGAACCGAGGACCTCTGCGCCATCGCCTTCGTCACCGTCACCATCGCGGCATTCACCGCGATGTGCGTCATGCTTTTCTGGAAAAAAGAAGAATGACGATCGGCACCACCTCTGATGGATCAAACACTTTACCGATATTCTCGGTTCCTTTAATCCGTCTCATCGCATTCCGACATCGACACCCAGAGACGGTCCGCCCACCCATGCCAGATGTTTTTAAACCTTGATCGACATACGGCCTACGCTAATCGGTCGGACGAATATGGTATCTGGCCGGCATCGAAAAAAGCCGGGCACATATCGCGACCAAGTACGAAGGACGGACATGTTTGCCAAAGTACTGGGGCATCGGATGTCGGCCGTTGCGGCCACGATATTCTCCTTTTTGACCGTCATCACATTGCTTCTGCTCTCGTCCCCATCCGTGGATGCGGATCCGACCGGCGCCACCCCGGAAGATGCAATACGTGTCTACGGGAACAGTACCAGTTTCGTATCGGAATGGTCGGGAAAGAACATACAGATACATTATTCCGACACGGTCACATGGGACTTCGGAGACGGTACGGAATCCCATTACTACGACATTACCAGGACCCTGTACGGGATAAGCATATCATCGGCAAGCCACACCTTCGAGGACGGTGCGTACCTCATATCCGTCACCGTAGAGGACTCGGACGGGAATATAAGGTGGACCGACTCCGGATGGTTCAGATTCGGCCCTCCCGTGGTGTCCTTCGTATCCGAGGGTGAGGTCCTGATGACCGTGACCGTATCGTCCGGATCCACGGTATCCGCCCCCGAGGACCCCTCGAAGGAAACCGACGAGGCATACACATATACATTCGCAGGCTGGGAAGGCTACGATCCGGAAATGCGTATCGATAAGGACTATGTATTCACCGCGGTCTTCGATAAGACCCTTCGGGAATACCTCATCGAATACTATTCGGAAAACAGCCTGTTCTTCGAAGACATGAGACCTTACGGGTCCCCTCTCGGGATGACATGGGTCCCGGAGAAGGATTCGGATATCCAATACGACTATGCATTCGTCGGATGGAATACGGAAAAGGATGGGACAGGCGCCTGGTATGATCCGACATCCGCAGTGTCCGGGCCCCTCACACTGTACGCCGTCTTCGATAGGACGCCCATAGAATATTGTGTGTCCATCTATGTCGACGGGGAAGAGGCCTCTTGCAGCAACTATGTGTATGGCGATATCCTGAACCTCCCGGACAATCCGTCGAAAACCTCGGACAACAAGTACACATATCCTTTCAAAGGGTGGAATTCAAAGGAAGACGGTTCCGGGGAATGGTACGATGGGTCCTCCGTTGTGACAGGGGACATGTCGATATATGCGGTGTTCGAAAAGATCCCTATAAGGTACACTATCGGGTATCACTCGGACGGACAACCGTATAGTGAAAAGACCCAGACGTACGGAGAACCTCTGGATATCCCTCCATCCCCGTCCAAGGATGCGGACCTGCGGTACACGTACTCGTTCAAGGGATGGAACGCCTCCGAGGACGGTCTCGGAGCATGGTATGACGGATCGTCTTCCGTGACAGAAGACCTGATCCTATACGCGATATTCGAACGGACCGCGATAGAGTACACTATCGGATATTACTCGGACGGCGACTTGTACAGGGAGTTCGTCCAGACATACGGAGAATCGATACATGTTCCCGACAGCCCGTCTAAGGATGCGGATGTAATGTACACATACGCATTCTCGGGATGGAATTCGAAGGAAGACGGTTCCGGGGAATGGTATGACGGGACGGAGATCGTGACCGGGCACCTATCGCTATATGCCGTGTTCGATTGCACTCCGATACGCTATACGATATCGTATCATTTGGACCGTACGCTGTACGATGAAAAGACCCAGACGTACGGAGAATCCTTGGACGTCCCTCTGCCGCCATCCAAGGAACAGGACATCCAATACATCTATTCGTTCATAGGTTGGAATACATGCGGAGACGGCGGTGGAAAATGGTACGATGCCTCGGACAGAGTGGACGGGGACCTTGTACTCTACGCCGTGTTCGATATGACGATAAGGGAATACACCGTCAGATACTATTCGGAGGGGACGGTTGTCTTCGAAGAGACCTGCAAATACGGAGAGGGTGCGACATTTCCGAAAGACCCGACAAAGGACTCAGACATCCAATACTCGTATTCGTTCATCGGCTGGAATATGGAAAAGGACGGATCCGGAGACTATCCGCCTACAGGATTCCCTGTTTCCGGTGAGATCTCCCTGTATGCCATATTCCTGGGCGTACTGAGGGAATACGATGTGACCTATTGTCACGAGAACGAGATCATACACATGACCCAGGAATATGGGTCCGAGATAAGGGCCGTCGCCGATCCCTGCAAGGATGCGGATATGACATACACTTACTCGTTCGTCGGTTGGAACACCTGCAAGGACGGGACTGGTACCTGGTACTATGAAGGCATGACGGTTTCGGGGGAGATCGTCTTCTATGCGATATTCGACCCCGCCTACATCCCATATCTGGTGGTCTTCCTCTCCGAAGGAAAGACCGTATCCGAAATGACCCAGACCTATGGCGAAAAGATATCTTCTCCGAGAGGACCGGTAAAGGATCCAGATGTCCAATACTCGTATTCATTTACCGGTTGGAACACCGATCCCTCGGGGAAGGGGGAGTGGTTGGCGGACGTACCCTCCGTCACCGGAGACCTGACTTTCTACGCCGTCTTCTGCCAATCCCTGAGGGAATACACCATAACATTCGTCTCCGGCGATGACGTGACCTGCATGGTATCGGAATACGGCAGCCCCATGCCTGCCCCGCTTAAGGATCCTTCCAAGTCCACCTTGAACGACTTCACATACGAGTTCATGGGATGGAACACCGCGGAGGATGCGACCGGACGGTGGTATGACAGGGATATGACAGTCTCATGCAATATCGTGTTCTACGCCAAATTCACTGCGAAGTGCCAGAGTACCATCAGTGACATCGTCACCATATCCGTGGGAGACATGGATGACGAAGGAGAGATAGTCGCATCGGGATATTCCGGATGGACCATAACATTCCCTGCAGGGATATTGGTGGAGGACCACCCAACCCTCGCAGTATCCCACATACACGACTTCGGAGACATGAGCAAGGATGTGAGGGTCGCTCTTTCGAACAAGACGGTATATTCCATAGAACTGAGCGTATCGATCGCCGGGAACACACTCCCGATCACCGTCAGACTGCCGTATGACGGGAACGTGGATGTGCCAGTACACTCGTTCTATATCGACGGAAGCGGCAACCTCGTCGACAATGGCGAGGCGGAACTGGTCTTCGAAGACGGTAAGACGTACGCCGTATTCATCACACCTCATTTCTCCACATGGGCGGTAGGTCCTGAGGAAGACGGAGACCACGACCCTGCCGAGGAGGACGATGTGCCGTATGCCGCCTTCGCGGTCTCGGCCACTCTGTTAGCAATTGCTGCGGCATACATCATATGCTTCCTGAGAAAGAGATCCAAAGACGACATGACATAAGGAAAGATTGTTCTCCGAAGAGGTCTTTCCGCAATCATGGACGTCATCGAAGCGATAAAGACCCGCAGAAGCGTAAGGCTGTTCTCCGACAGGGATATCGAACAGGAGAAGCTAGACAGGATCGCCGACGCAGGCAGACTCGCACCTACCGCCAGAAACGAACAGCGCTGCCGCGCCGTCTTCATAAAGGATAGGAATACAGTGGAGAATATAGCAAAGGCATGCGACAGATACTCATAGGTCGCCACCGCCCCGGTCATAATAGCGATATATGCAGACAATGACAGAAAGATGATGTGCGGTCAGAGCTCTAAGACCGTCGACTGCTCCATAGCCATGTCCTTCATGATGCTGGAGGCCACGGAACTCGGACTAGGGAGCGTATGGATGGGGCACTTCGATGCGGATGCCGTCAAAAAGGCGATAGGTGTGCCCGAGGAGTACGTCCTTGCAGCGATAATGCCTGTGGGCTACCCTGCGGACGGCGGGGAACCTAAGGAGAAACTCCCCAGGGAAGATTTCGTAAGATATATCTGAGTCCCGTATTCCCGGACCCCCGAGGGTCCGGGAACCGGCCTCACTGGGAGTTCCCGAACTTCTCTTTCGAGTGCTCGAGTGCGACGATGACCGGCAGCGGGTCCTTGAGAAGGAACGTCTCGAGGGCCCCTCCCCCCGTACTTACATAGGACATGGAGTCGGCGAGGTCGAATCTCTCGGCGGCGGCCGAGGTATGTCCTCCTCCGAGGACAGATAGGCCGCTGCTGTCGACCATTGCGGTCATGATGGCCTTGGTCCCGACTTCGAAACCGGGTTTCTCGAACATTCCCGCAGGGCCGCTCATGAAACTGGTTTTGGACTGCTCGATGACCTTCCTGAAGGTCTCTATGGATTTGTCCCCGATATCGAGGGCCGCTCCCGCGTTGGCCATGTCCCCGATGAGTACCGAAGACCTCTGACCGTCCTTCTCTACAGCGACATCGACCGGCAGAAGGATCCTCTGACCGTATTTCGTCATGACGTCTTGGGCGTTCTTGAAGTTCTCCTCGGTAAGCTCGTCGGCGAGAGGCACCTTGGACGCCTCCCCGATATCGACGCCTCTTGCCATGAGGAATGCGTTACCTGCAAGACCCACTACGATGACTGTGTCGGCGGTATTGTTACTGAGTACCCTCTCGATCATGTGGGGGATGTCCCCGAACTTCGCACCTCCGAGAATGAAGACGGAGGGGCGTCTGGGACTGTTGAAGATGGTCCTCAAGGCGTACATCTCTTTGGCCATCAGCCTTCCGGATGCGGAGGGCAGGACGTCCTCGAACCCTACCAGGGAACACTGGGACCTGTGGGCGGCACCGAATGCGTCGCACACGTAATAGTCGAAGAGAGGGGCGAGGGTGGTGACTATCTCCCCTTTCGCATGCTCCTCCATGGGCTTCGATACGCTCTCCGAATCGATGGCACGGACGTTGCCGAGAAGCAGGACCTCCCCGTCGCCCACCTCCGAGATGGCCTTTCTGGCCTCTTCGCCGAGGACATCATCGACATATTTCACAGGGGCGTTAAGATTTTTAGAGAGCAGGGCCGCATGCTGGGAAAGGTCGGTGAAATCCCACTTGCCCTTCCTGCTCTGATGTGCCAGGATGACGACCTTCGCCTTCTTCCCCATGAGTTCCCTGATGGTGGGGATGACGGCGCGGATCCTGGAGTCATTGATGATCTTCAGGGTCTTCTTGTCCATGGGGCAGTTGATGTCCACCCTGAGGAGGACCCTCTTTCCCCTGTAATTCATGTCGCCGAGGGTGTTGTATGTGTCCATGTTCCACCCTCAGTGGTCGATCCCGAGGGCCTTGTTGGTCTTGGCGACGGATTCCGGACCCTCCATGAGCTTGCACATTGACCTTATGCAATCCACGTTCTCGGGGATCACATCGGCCTCCTGGTGGACGGCCTGATAGTAGTAGAGGGTGTCCCCTACGACCTTGACGCCGTCGGACCAGATGCAGATCTCGTACATGTCGGACCTGTCGCGCCCGAGCTCCCTTGCCAGTTCCATGACCTGGTTGGTGCTCTTTATGCCGTCCTTGGAGGAGACGAGTCTGACGCGGGGCGCCTTTGCGAACAGGTCGAGGACCTCGTCGGTGGAGACCTCCTTGCCGAGCTTTACGACGACCGCCTGGATGTGCATCAGGGTGGTGGACGCCTTGATGGCCATCGTGGTGATGTCTATCCACGGGAGGACGGATTTCACATCGACCCCGTGGTGGGTGGGCAAGGATACGGAGGGCTCGAGTCCGTTGACGGGCCCGGTCTTGCTGTCCCCGGGATCGGCCGCACGCCTGACGATGGTCACATAGGCGTTCTGGATCTTGTACGCCCTGTCGAGAAGGGACAGGGTCCTGAGGAGACCGGTGGTGTTGCAGCTGACGACACGGGAGAACTGCATCCCCCAGGAATCCTTGTAGTTCGCAGTGGAATTGAAAGAGACACCGGTGAGACCGTGCTCCTCCCCGCCCTGGAAGATGGCCTTCTTACCTGCCTTCTGATACTTCTCCTTGTACTCGGGACCGACGTTGCCGGGAGTACAGTCGACGATGACGTCTGCGGCCGCGATCATGTCGTCCACGGTACCTGCAACGGCGATCCCCGCCTTCTCGAATGCAGGGATGCTCTCGGCAGGTACGTAGATGGGAAGACCCGCTGCGGCGGCGGTCTTGGCCTCGAAGGTGGGCCTCGTCTTGGTGATGCCAATCACTTCCATATCGTCCTGTTTGCTGACTGCGGTGGCCACCCTCTTCCCGATGGTGCCGTATCCGTTGACTCCGACCTTTATTTTTGCCATGGAAATACTCACTGGAACGACGATAGCGTCCAATCATATAATACTAATTTCGTCTTATTCGCGCGCGATAGTACGGGCGTGGACGTGAGGAGGGGAACGGGATCCCCGGCACATCCGTATGTGCCAGATGACGGAACCGCCTTCCTGGCCGAAGCCTTCTCCCGACCGAGCACTTATTATTACACGCACGCATACCGATGCCAAAAGAGGTTAGCACATGAAAGGCTCTAAAGCGCTGCTCAAGATGCTCGAGGACAGGGGCGTGAAGAACGTCTTCGGATACCCGGGAGCGACTGTAATCCCGATCTACGACGAGTTCCTCGAGTCCGACGTAAGGCATATCCTCGTCAGGCACGAGCAGTGCGCGGCCCACATGGCCGACGGTTTCGCAAGGGCGACCGGGACACCCGGCGTCTGTCTGGCCACCTCCGGACCTGGAACCACGAACCTCGTGACCGGGATCGCCACCGCATATGCGGACAGCATCCCCATGATCGCCCTGACAGGACAGGTCGGGACCAGTTTCCTGGGGGCGGAGGCGTTCCAGGAGGTCGATTCCTACAGCCTGATGATGCCGGTCACCAAACACAACTTCAGGGTCCTCGACCCGGAGAGACTGCCCCATGCCATCTACGAGGGATGGGAGATATGTCAGAGCGGAAGACCGGGACCCGTCCACATAGACATGCCCGTCGACCAGATCAATTCCGATATCGACTCCGACCTCCTGACCAAGAAGTGGGGGGTCAAGATGCCGGCGGAGGACATCTCCGGCATAAGGGACGCCGCCGACCTCATAAGGAATGCGGAAAGACCGATCATGCTCGTCGGAGGAGGGGTCATAGGTGCAGGGGCGTCGGAAGAGGTCAGGAGGCTGGCCGAATTCACCAACATGCCGGTCGTCACCACCCTCATGTCCCTGGGGGCCATCCCTTCGGACCATCCCCTCAACATGGGGCCTCTGGGTATGCACGGCAGGATGGGTGCCCTGGACGCGTTCCAGTCCGCGGACCTCATCGTCGCCATAGGGACGAAGTTCTCCGACAGGACCTACAACCCCCACACCATGCCGGCACCGGGATGCAGGGTCGTGCAGATAGACGTCGATGCCACCCAGTTCGGGAAATCGAAAAGACCCAGCGTCAACATACAATGCGATGCGAAGAAGGGTACGCTGCTCCTCCTCGATGCCCTGAAAGGATACAAGGACATCCATTCCGAGTGGGACCAGAGATACGCCAAACTCAGAAAAGTCTGCCAGTGCGACTTCGACTACGATACCGACCCCATCCTCCCTCAGAGGGTGATGAAGGAGATAAACGCCCTTCTGGACGGAGACGTCGTAGTCACCACCGACGTCGGACAGAACCAGATGTGGGCCATGCACTGTCTGGATATCAGAAGACCCAGACAGTTCATCACCTCCGGATCCTTCGGGACCATGGGATTCGGTCTGCCGGCCGCCATCGGGGCGAAGGTCGCCAAGCCAGAATCCAAAGTCCTCTCCATCGTCGGCGACGGAGGACTGCAGATGGTCATCCAGGAGCTCGCGACATCGGTCGCCGAAGACATCCCCGTCACCATCGTCCTCCTGGACAACGGATGGCTCGGAATGGTCAGGCAGTGGCAGAAACTGTTCTGGGACAAGAGATACAGCGGCACCAAGTTGAACGCCGACCCGGACTTCGTCAAGATCGCCGAGAGCTACGGCGCATGGGGCATACATGTCGACAAGGCATCCGAGATCGGGGAGGCCCTGAAGAGGGCGATGGATTCCGACACCACGTGCATAGTGGACATCCGGACCGACCCGGAGGAAGACATAACCCCCATGATCCTCTCGGACCCCAAGGTCCCGATCGTCAAGGGAAGATGCCACTATAAAGTGTGAATAAAAAACCCGGATGACATCCGGGCATGATCTTTTAACAGGATTTCTCCCGGCATTACGCCGGGATTTCCTCCGTCACCCCATCAGGTGAACATGATGGTGAAGGCGACGGCCGCGACTATTGCTATGGCGGTATACACTATCGTAGATATCCTTGTGTCTTCGTCCATACTCATGAATATAAAATCAGACTGTTTATTATTTAGACATAATTCCGAACGATATAAAGGGTGGACGATGGTGGATGTAACCAAGGGTTCACTCCAGGATAGGATACCTCTTTACCAAAGACAGGCCTTTCCACCTGTCCTCCAGGCCCAGATACGAATATCCTCCGAACCAATATATGACCAGTGTGGCAAGGATATACACGATGTGATAATCTACCAAAGGATTGTCGCTGGGAGGCAGGACGAGGGTGAACATCAGGGCCATCATGACCACGGACCCGACGGTGGCGAGTTTGGATGCTATGCCCAGCATCATGGCGGAGCCGACGGCGAGAAGACCGGCCAACAGAAGGAAATCAACGAAGGCGTTGCCGGCCAAAGCGTGATAAATCCCTTCGAACGGACCCTCCACCAAGACGTTCAGATAATATTCCGTGGGGGACCCGCCGTTGATGACGGCCGCAGACGAAGGGCTGGGAAATCCCAGACCGAACATCTTATCCAAGAACGCCCACACCAGCATGAATCCCAGGACTATGCGCATAAGTCCCAGAGCCAAAGGCCCGGGCTCACGAAGATCGATTTCCATCGAATCGGAATCGCGACATCGTATAAATCATCCTGCGACACGGGAGACATCGATCCTGTAATCCTCCAGGTCGCGTCTCGCATCCCTGACCGTAGTCCTGTATCCCGAATTGACGAACTGCCTGACGCTGGAATCCGCATACTTGTACGAAACGAACACGTTCCTTCCCACGGTATCACCACAGATAGTTGATGAGAGATACCGCTATCAGCAAAACTGCCATGGAAAGATAGAACAGCCAGACAGACCACGACTTGAATGATATGATCTTCGGAACGGGGGTGAAACGCATCGAGAAATCGATTTCTGATTCGTCCTTCTGACGCACCTCGTCGTACAGGTTGCGGTACGCCTTCTCCAGAGACAGATAGTTCACATCCAGGTAACAGAACAGCATCACTGGCAGTACGCATGCGACGATGATGACGCTCCTGGAAAGCACTATGGCCGCGCTCACGATGGTCAGACACCAACATTTGATCTGCAGTGAATTCCCGGCCATCCTGGTGATTGCGGATTCTATGATATTCAGATGATCCACCTTGTCCGACATGTCACACCTTATTGTTCCAGTTTCTTGCAGATGTTGAAGGACTCCTGGTTCTCCTTATTATCCAGCGCCCCCTTGATGCACCCTGCATGGTCGCTGATGAAATCCTCCCAGGTCACAAGAGGGATGTAGCTGCAGACGCCGCGATACACCTGGCATCCGCATTCGCAACAGCCTTTCTCAGGACTCCTGATGTTGAACATGTTCTTCCTGATGATGGGAAAGAACCGGTCCGTATGGATTAATCTGTGACATCTGTGCTGTTCCACAGCATAATCGTATTTCCCGTTGCGATCCGGCAGGACGACGGCAAGAACGGCATTCATATGACTCTTTCCCGACTCGCGGCTGGTCTCCTTCATGGAATACGAGATCTCCCACGGTATCCACTGCTTGTTCTCCGGCAGCGACCTGTCGTACATATTGGGCGACATCAGCACCACGGTGACCGTCGTGTAGAAGATCTTATCCGACAGGATCTGGCGGATCGTATCCTCAGTGAGTTCCGACAGATCGTTACCGTCCTCCTCTCCGCGGTAGTACACCCTCTCGGACCTGTCGAACACCCTCTCTAAATAGTCGACATAATCGCGGACTGTCGTGGCGTAATTGCCGAGCTGCTTCACGTCGCTGTCATGGTACTTGTAGGACACGAACACGTTGTTGGCGGACATATATAGTCAATAATCTAGGTAACAGGTATAAAGATACGGCCGTAAAACCATTCTCAAAACAAGGCATATTTCTGACGCGTAAAACAACCATAGGAGGAATCAATGACGTAAATAAGCATCGGCATCATGTAACAGCCCCTCTTAGCGATATCGGTGCATCGAATGCAATATTCCTAAACCTGAATAACACATTTATCCGTGCTGATTAAGAGTTAGGGCAGATTTTCTGTAATCGAGTTGACTTTCTCCGTCATAATAATATCCTATCTGTGACATGCCATTCCTGTGGTTCCTTTGAATGATAAACTATCCGATATCCGTTCAGAGCAATCTCCATTAATCGACAAAAGAGAGCTTGCCGGACATATTCTCGTAATACGCGATCGCAAGATAATGCTGGACAGGGATATTGCGGTTTATTTTGGAACTTCCACAGGAAATCTCAACAGAGCGATGAAACGCAATATCTCCCGTTTTCCCCCGGAGTTCTGTTTTCAGCTTACGGATGAAGAATGTTCAAGATTCCAAATTGGCATCTTGAACGGAGGCCGTGGATCCAACCTAAAATATCTCCCTTACGCCTACACCGAACAAGGTGTGGCGATGCTCACATCAGTTCTCCATACCGACAGAGCAATTTCTGCCAGCATCCAGATTATGGAGGCTTTTGTTGGGATGTCCCACTACATCCGTCGCTATCGCGATATGCTGCCTCGTGACGAGATGCTCGAACTTTCCAACAAACAATACCTGTTAGAAGATGAACTCCGGGATATCAAGAACAAAATGGTCACTAAAGATGACCTCTCGGACCTCATGAAGGTGTTCCTGGACTCTGTTTCAGATGAAGAATTACTTATACTGGACGGTGAACCTTTCAAAGCTGATGAAGCATATGCGAAAATTTGTAAAACTGCCAAATCGAATATTATCCTCATTGACGATTACATCGGAATAAAGACATTGCATCATCTAGCCAATGCCAAATCGAAAGTTAAGATAACCATAATCAGCGATAATAAATCAAGACCGTCGCTAAGGAAAGTCGATATGGAAGATTTCAAATCAGAATGTCCGGGATTAAATATTGATTTGAAATCATCCTGTGGACGTGTACATGACAGATTCATGGTGATTGATCATGGCGACAAAGACTGCAGAATATATCACTGCGGATCCAGTATCAAGGACTCGGGGAACAAAATAACCACAGTCATCCCGATAAGAGATATGGAAGTGTACTCAGACATGGTGTCATCTCTCCTATCAAATCCTGAACTGCCCCTGAAATGACTTTGTGTACCTGATTCTTCGAGGGACTCGGGTTGCTCTTCACAGGCAAAGTTGAAGTTAACTATCCGATTATCCCCCATATGATTTTATGTGAAAGCTTGGCCACACCATTTCACATAACAAACCGAATCTCAATCCCAACCGGTAGATTCTTTATCAAGCCACAACGAAGCGTAATTCTTCCTTGCGTTGATCACAGACTCCGTTTCCCTGAGGATGTATTCCAGCAGTTTTTTCCTCAAATCATCCCATTCTTCGCAGTTGGTCTGCATTTTCTTGATGTAGAAGTAGAACGACACCCTGAACAGAATCTGGAGATTGTTCTGGCTCCACCCGAAGTTCTGGATTGCGTTCTGCAGATCGTACGGGATGGAGACATGTATCTGCCTTACGAACCCGGTTCCAAGCCCACACACCCTACACCTCTGTACGAACATGCCAGATTCACGGTGCCGACGCCGCACAGGGGATCCAGTACGGATGCGGGGTCCACCTCATCCAAGATGGAATCGACAAGATCCACATCATATGCGGAAGATGATATGGGCCACCCATATCTCCCGCGACCGGGAGAGAACAGGTCTTCGAGATATGCCGTCACGTGTCTGTGATAACATTCCCACCGTTTAATATTTTATAATCGTCCGACGATACTGGCCCGATTCGTATGAAAGGCTCAAGAGCTCTGCTCAAAATGCTCGAGGACAGAGATGTCGAGACGATGTTCGGCTACCCCGGAGGTGCCGTGATCCCCATATATGACGAGATAAGGGACTCCTCCATCAGGCACGTACTCGTAAGACACGAGCAGTGCGCGGCCCATGCGGCCGACGGATACGCCCGCGCCACCGGCAAGACCGGGGTCTGCCTTTCCACCTCCGGACCCGGAGCGACCAACATGGTCACCGGGATCGCCACCGCATATGCTGATTCCATACCTATGCTGGCACTTACCGGACAGGTCGGTTCCAAGGTCCTCGGTTCCGAGGCCTTCCAAGAAGTGGACGCATACAGCCTGATGATGTCCGTCACCAAGCATAACTTCCGCGTCACCGATGTCAAAAGACTTCCCCACGCGATAGACGAGGCTTGGCAGATCGCCACATCCGGACGTCCCGGGCCCGTACATGTGGACCTTCCCGTGGACCAGATCAACGCCCAGATAGACGAGGCGATGACGAACGAGCACTTCGGTATCAAAAAACCCTGGGAGGACGTCTCCGGCATACCCGATGCCGTGAGGTTGATCAAGGAATGCCAGAAACCTGTCATCTTCGCAGGCGGAGGAGCGGTCGGAGCCGGTGCCTCCGACGAGGTGAAGAGACTGTCCCAGATGATCGGTGCACCGATCGTCACCCCCCTCATGGGTATCGGCATAGTCCCCTCCGCAGACCCTCTGAACATGGGGGCCCTCGGCATGCACGGCAGGATGTGCGCCATGGAGGCGTTCCAGAACTCCGACCTCATCATCGCGGTCGGGACCAAGTTCTCCGACAGGACATACTCGCCCCATACTGAACCCAGCAAGAAATGCAGGGTGATCCAGATCGACATAGACGCCACCCAGTTCGGGAAGTCCAACAGAACATCCGTCGACATCAAATGCGATGCCAAGAAGGCACTGGGTCTTCTGATAGACGCCCTTGGCGGAGAGACGAGACACGACCCCTGGACCAGACAGGTCAAGGAGTGGAAGAAGAGATGCACGTGCAACTACGACTACTACACCTCCCCCATAGTCCCGCAGAAGGTCATGAAGGAACTGAACTCGTTCTTCGACGAGGACACCATCATAACCACCGATGTGGGGCAGAACCAGATGTGGGCCATGCACTTCCTTGACGTCAAGAGACCCAGGCAGCTCCTGTCCTCCGGCTCCTTCGGGACCATGGGATTCGGCCTGCCTGCCGCAATAGGGGCGAAGGCCGCCAGACCGGACTGCAAGGTCGCGACCGTCGTAGGCGACGGAGGGCTGCAGATGGTCGTCCAGGAACTGGCCACCGCCGTGGCGGAGAAGCTTCCCGTGGTGGTCGTCCTCCTCAACAACGGATGGCTGGGCATGGTCAAACAATGGCAGAAACTGTTCTGGGACAAGAGGTACTCCGAGACCGAACTCGGGGACGACCCCGACTTCTGCATGATCGCCCAGGCGTATAAGGCCAAAGGGATCCACGTAGAAAGGGCCGGAGAGGTCCATGACGCCCTCAAAGAGGCATTCGACTGCGGCGAGACCTGCGTCGTCGACATCAAATGCGACCCGGAGGAGGATGCCCTCCCCATGCTTCCGCCCAACCCCGCTCTCGCACCCGTCAAGGGCAGATGCAAATTCTGAGGGACCCATCCTCGGTCCTTTAAAAACCGTCAGAGGCGATGCACACCTCTGACGGGACCCGTTTTCTTCTATATAGGGCACAGACGGCTTCTGCGTGACCTGATAAGTTACTTATAAATCATAGATATAGCAACGCTCAGAGGTTATTGTCATGGACACCAAGATTTACCATGATGAGGACGCGGATCTGAACGTCCTCAAGGGAAAGAAAGTCGCAGTTCTCGGATACGGAGCACAGGGACGCGCACAGGCTCTCAGCTTCCGCGACTCCGGATTTGACGTCACCATCGGAGTCAGGGAGAACGGACCCTCCTGGAAGAAGGCCAAGGAGGACGGAGGAATGACCGTCACCACCATGGACAAGGCCGTCAAGGACGCAGACGTCGTCCTGATGCTCCTTCCCGACGAGACCCAGCCCGACATCTACAAGGAGTTCGTCGAGCCCAACCTGAAGAAGGGTGCGGCCCTCGACTTCGCCCACGGTTTCGCCATCACCTACAAGCTCATCGTCCCCCCGAAGGACGTCGACGTCATCATGATGGCACCCAAGGCCCCCGGAGATGCGGAGAGGCAGCAGTTCGTCGAGGGATTCGGAGTCCCCGCCCTCATCGCCGTCCACCAGGATGCAACCGGCAACGCCAAGAAGATCGCACTCGCACTCGCCAAGGGACTCGGATGCACCCGCGCCGGAACCTTCGAGGTCGACAACTTCGACTACGAGACCAAATCCGACCTCTTCGGCGAGCAGGCCGTCGAGTGCGGAGGACTCTCCAAGCTGATCGAGGAGGGATTCCAGACCCTCGTCGACCAGGGATTCCCCCCGATCGTCGCATACTTCGAGTGCTGCCACGAGAACAAGCTCATCATCGACCTGGTCACCCAGGGCGGAATGGCATACATGTGGAACGTCTGCTCCAACACCGCCAAATACGGCGGACTGACCCGCAGGGACAAGGTCATCAACAAGGACTCTGTCGCAGGAATGAAAGAGATCTACAGAGAGATCGATTCCGGCGAGTTCAAGACCGAGTGGAGGCAGGAGTGGGCCAACGGACTCAAGAACCTGCACGCCATGATGGACGACGAGTCCAAGCTCCAGCTGGAGAAGACCGGTGCCGAGGTCAGGGCACTGTTCCAGCGCAAGGCGAACTGATAAACTTCAAAAGGAGCCGGATCGCATGCTTAAACTGCTGATAAGGACGAGGAACGGGGAATATCCCGCGGAGCTCGACGAGAGCGACATCAGCAGTGCGATCTGGTTCCTGTCCTCGCCCGAATTCTCGGCGGAAGCCAACCAGGTATCGGGCCTGTATTATTTCGAACTCCCTCTGGATCCTCTTGTAAAAGGGGAGGAGAAGGAGAAGTTCGAGACCGGAGACATCTGCTGGTGGCCCAAGGTCAACGCAATGGTGATATTCTACGGTCCGACCCCGCTCAGCGGAGAAGACGGAAAGCCCGTCTGGAAGTTCCCTCTGATAAAGATCGGGAGACTTACAGGGGACTTCTCGGACATGGACGACGCAGGGGACAGGCAGAAGTTCACACTCATCCAGGAAATCTGAAGACGGCGTCTTCCATATCCTTGGATTTTACACATAAGGCATATTGCATCAGAACAATATTACCTTCAGGGCGACCTCTATCTTGGCATTTTTCGAAGTAGAGGATATCTTCACATCACCGACACTGGATATCCAGTTCCCATCACCTAGGTCATCCAGGCTTGTGAACAGGCTCAGTGACCCGCTACTGATACCGACATAGGCAAATGCCTCGTTCTTATTCTTGAATATGAGATTATTCTTGCTGATGGTCAACTCCAATGGACTGGTGCTCCCGATATCGACTGACACCGTGGTCGCCCACATTCCGCTGGACCCTGTGCTTTTGACGTAAAGATAGAGACAGAACTTATGGGAGGTGCTGAACACGACCTCCGCACTGGTCGATCCTTCGGATATGAAATTGCTATCCTTACCGTCGCTATTGGAGATCACGTATGAGTCGTGTGTACCCTCTTTCTCAGGACCGACCACATCTATCTTCGGATAATCCTCGTCATCGACGACGATATCGGAACTCTGCAGGAATATCACATTGCCCATATCGCTGCATACGGAGGTGTACGATCCCCTGTCTAGAGTGAAATACACGTCGAACGACGGTGCCTGTGAATAGGTCCCTCCTGCGGATACCCCCTCTATGGAGATGGAATAACCCCTCCCCGATTCGAGGGAGACCAACTCCCAGGTAAAAACCGAAGAATCCTCCGAAGGGGTGTAGGAAGTACCGTCTATCTTCAATACGACGCTGCTGAAAAACCCATGTGCCGTATCGTCAAGACTCACATTGACCGTCAGACCCGTCTCTGCATATGACGTCTTGCAACCCAGATACAGCGACGATTGACTCAGAACGACGGGCAGGCCTGCGGCGACCGTGTACGATCCGCCCGATGCGGTACATGCCGCAGTCCCTCTGCTGAATGCATTCGATGTCAGCGGATTTTCCAGCCCCTCATCGGAATAAAGATCGATGGACGCATATTCCGAACTGACCGAGTTCCCCGTGACGGAGACTTCGCTGGTTGTTGCGAAAGCGCAACCCAACGACTGTGCCGCAACGGCCAATACGCACAGGAGTGCGACGGCGGGAGCGATGTATCTCCTAATTGATTCCATTGAGAACTCTCCGGTATCCGGACTTAATAATCAATCCAATCGTATAGCATTATAATAACGTAGCATATTGCGACTTGATTTTGTGGAAGGATTCCAACCTATATCTGGAAATCGACCTCATGATAGAGCGCCTATCGCACATATGGAGCGCAAGAGGAACCCCCCTTGACATATGATTCCGGAAAGGACTTCCCACGATCGGTGCCTATGTGATTCGAAGACTGGAGGATATTATGGACCGTATCCACAGAAGGGGATCAATCCTCCATCCCGTCTCCGGAACAGAACGGACATGACTTGTCCCATGGATCGCTGACGAAGTGCCTTCCGCACCTCCTACACACGTAGAAACGGAAATCGTCGGCCCTCCATCCGGACGCACCGCAGAACGAGCATGATTGATCCCAACCATCGGAAAGATAGGTCCTTCCGCATTGGCTGCATTTCATGAAGAACACCTTGTCGGTTTCCCAACCGTGGGCCCCGCAATGAGGGCAGTAAGCGCTCCATTCGTCCGAGATAAAAACGTGACCGCAACTGCTGCATTTGTAGAACCGAACCAAGCTGTATCCCTTGGAATCTGGAACGCATACTGATTTAAAGAATTGCCCATGGCTGGATGGAAGAGGGGGAGACACGTGGACAAAACCCCTTTCCAAACCTGATTTCCACTGCCTTCCGCCACACATATGCATATGCATAAGTATGTGAGTATGCATAAGCATAAGCATTAGGGATGCACATGGATAATAAGACGGAATTCAATGAAGAATGGCCTGAATACGACCGTTTCGACGATTCTGCGAACGACGAAGCTTCGATCGACGACATCAGATGGGACCTCATCAACGACCACCTTGCCCGTACAGGAAGTCCTCTCAAAGGAGGGGATAAAGACACCCTCGTCCGCACCATGGGCCTCGCCAGGTGCATATCAGGAAAGATCAGGCCCGTCAACGCCGGACTCCTGATGTTCAGCGATGACCCGGAAAAGTACTTTGAAGGGGCCAGAATAGAGATGTCGGTGGTTTCCGGACCGGGATGCTCCATAGATAATGTCTTCGAAGGCCCCTTGGGGTTCCAGCTCGGATGTGCCCTCGGATTCGTGAAGAACGTGGTGGTCCGCGGAAAGACACAGGAGGGCCGTAACGACCGCACATACAACTGGCCTTACGAAAGTGTGAAAGAAGCCCTTGTAAACGCCGTATGCCACAAGGACTACCGCATATCCGAGCCTATAACCGTGAAGGTGTTCCCGGACCGTATCGAGGTCATGAGTTTTCCGGGTCCCGACCCCCGTATCCCCGAAGAGCGCGTAAAGGACATGACTATGCGGTCGTCATCCCTCAGAAACGAACGCATCACAGGATTCCTCAGAGAGATGGGACTCGCCGAGGGTAGGAATACCGGAATGCGGAAGATCACATCGGCCATGGAGGATAACGGCTCCGGAAGACCCTTCTGCGAGACCGATACAGGAAGGACCTATCTCCGTACAGTCCTCCCGGTGAACGAAAGATTCCTGGACGAGACGTCCGAGACCCTCATTCCTCGGAAGAACCGCAGGAACACCTCGGACGATGTGAAAACACGTATAATGGAGGCCCTCGGGAAAGGAGGGTGCATGACATCCAAGGAACTTTGCGCAGCCGTGGGATACAGCAATGTGAACAATCTGTTCCGCAGATGTCTCGCAGAACTCATGGAGGAGAGGGAGATATCCTTCCTCTACCCCCTCAATCCGAGGGACCCCCGCCAGAAGGTCTGTCTGGTGAAGAGGCGACCTCCGGCATGAACGGGGCGGGCATAAACCCGCCCTACGCTCACTGGAAGATCTCGCCGAGCATCTTCGCCGCGGCCTCCTCGGTCACCTTGACGGAGGTAAGGGGTGCGAAACACTCGACCGACACGTCGTGGGCGACGGCGAGCCCCTGCTCCTTGGTTATGCCGTAGTCGGAGAGGGGTTTCAGACCCAGACTGTCCCTGAACTTGGTGTACGCCTCCGCGGGCATGACGGCGGCCCATGCGGGGAACGCCTCCTCGGCTGCTTTCACGGCCGCATCCACGTCCTCCTTGGTCGCCTCCGCACACTCGGCGAGTTTCTCGCCCGTGGCGGAACAAACGGTCGTAAAGGTCTTGCCGTCGGAGGCGGAGACCCACTTCCCCCCGATGAACAACTTGTACTCTTTGTCGAGTTTCATTACGTCTGCGACTTCTGATTTCATTGCTAGACGTATTCGGAACATCGTGTAAAAATCGTGCTACTTGTTAGTACTTATCAATTGATACACGTTAACACATAGCACTGTTAAAAGACCCAGATGGATGGGATCACAAACAACGTATGTTGAAAAATCGGGTGGGGCGAACGCTCCCCACCCTCCGGAACCGACCGCAGACCATTACACTGCGGGAACGGATCCGAACGCGCCGTCTCTCTGCGAGATCCGAAGACGGATGCCGAAGGTTTCCGTTGCCGTACTCCCCGACGCGATGGAGTAATCATCCCACTCAATGTATTTAACCTACATTATCTGTTCCCAGCATTGGCATTATTTCGCATACTGTAGACACGTGTGCGTCATACTACGGTCAGTTCATGGGGGAAATCGGTGAGCCTTTCGCACCCGTCCTCCGTGATCAGTACGGTGTCCTCGATCCTTATCCCTCCGACCCCGGGTATGTATATGCCGGGCTCCGCCGACACTATGTTCCCCGCAGACAGGACCTGTTCCGATCTGGGACTTATGTATATGGGCTGATGGACGTCCATACCGATACCGTGTCCGAACGAGTGGATGAATTTCCCTTTGAATTCGGAGGCGTCGATGATCTTCCTCGCAGCAAGGTCGGCATCCTTGGCCATGGCCCCGGCCCTGTAGGCGTCTATCCCCGCCTGCTGCGCCTCCCTTACCACCTCATATGCCCTCTCCAGGATCTCGGGAGGCTTACCGAGGAACAAGGTCCTGGTCATATCGGAACAATATCCTCCCCATTTGCACCCGAAATCGAAGAGTGCCGCATCGCCCTTCTTCAGACGATAGTCGGCCGGCATGTAGTGAGGCATGCTGGAATTGGGTCCGAAAGCCGCTATGGTGTCGAATGCGAGACCTCTCCCTCCGAGCTCCTGCATCCTGATCTCCATCCTGGTGGCGACATCGGTCTCGGAGACGCCTTCGGAAAGATAGTCGGGAAGCTCCTTGGCCACCTTGGAAGATATCGAGCAGGCCTTCCTGATGGCCTCGATCTCCTTCCCATCCTTTATCGCCACGGTGTCTGCCACGGCCTTCCTGGCATCGACCACCTCATAATCGTATCCGGTGAGTTTTTTGATGCCCGTGACCGTACTGTAGGGGACCGAATCCACGTTGAATCCGACCCTCTTGCATCCTTCGAGGGATTCCTTGAAGATGGATTCCAATTCCGACCTGTTATGGAACACCTTGACGTCCCCGCGGCCGGTACGCGCCGACTCCTCCTCCAGGACATTCACTATGACGTCCTGGGAACCGTCCTTCCTGACCACTATGTAACAGTCCTCGAACACCCCTCCCGTAGGCTCCAAGAGATATCTGTACGTGGAATCCAGGAAGTTCTCCCCGCCGTTGGCGATCACTATGGCGTCCATGTCGGGCGCATTCGCCATAAGCCTTTCCGATCTGCTTGCCATAGGACCGCGTATCGCATCGGAGTAGTTAAGACTGCATATGGAGGACGGTGTAAAGGTGAACCCGCCCCACGAAAAATGACCAGCAAATGAAAACGTGTGCATTCGTCTTGGATCGAGTACTGTTTTAAAAGTACGGCATTCGATACCAATTCGCTAAAACAGGAGGCGAATGCCGCATGAGATACATAGGCCTGGATGTACATAAGGATGATATCACCGCCTGCGTCCTTTCGGACGCGGGCAAGGTGGTTTTCGAGAAGGATTTCAAGAAAACGGACGGAACCTGCGACTGTCTCGCAGAACTTTTCGACCATGTGGGAAAGAGCGGATTCTGTGTCCTGATGGAAACCGGTACCTATGCCTATCCGCCGTACAGGTTCTTCAGCGACAGGGGCTGTGACGTGGACTGCGTCCACGCACAGTGCCTGAAGATGATCACGCAGACCGACAAGAAGACCGATAAGAAGGATGCGATGACCATCGCACGCATGCTCAGATTGTGGAAGAGGCACGATATCGATCTCCAGATCGCATACATGCCCACCCGCGAGCAATGCGAGCTGAAGGATCTATGCAGGTACCGCGAGGAAATCTCGAAGAAAATCGGCGACGAGACCAGACGCATAAAGAGCCAGATGTCCAGGAACTGCCAGGTACTGCCTGAGGGAATGGACAGTTTCCAGATCAGAAGGAACAGACGGTACGTACTCGAGAAGTACGGAACGGATGTGACCCTTTCGAGGAGGATGAAGGCTCTCGAGCAGCTCTTCGAGGAGAGGGATATCGTTCAGAAACGTCATCTTACGGATCTTACCGTCTATAGGAAATTGAGATTGTTCCCAGTCCTTGGAGCAATTTCCGGAGAGTTTTTTAGCGTAAGCTATAAAATTTAAGTTAGAAATAGTGCAAAAAGCGCACGTTTTCATTTAAGGAAATGAAAGAACCGGACCGAGGTATGCCGGAGGCCCTTGCAGAATAGGGCCTCCGGAAGAGGATCGATGTTTCAGACCCCTATCCACTCGTTCCTGCATATCCTCTTCAGAGCGGATATGGCCGCGAGGGCGGCGAGATGGGACGTCTTGGGATTGTCGGCCTCGGGAACATTGAATGTGTGTGCCACGGCCTTACCGAATTTCCCTTCGAACCTAAGCTCGTGGGAGTTGCTGGTGGCCGCGGGATCCAGGACTATGGTGACCTTGGTCCTGTCGAAACCAAGACCCAGAAGGGAGACAGTGGCCGCCACGTTGATGTTCTTCGGGAAGATCTTGACGGCCTCCCTGGCAGGACCCGAGTAGATGACCGTCTTCTCTTTGATCTTGTCGACCTCTATGCCCTTGTCTACGAGATACTGTACGCCCGCAAGAGACTTCGGACCCTTGGTGGTGATGAGTTCGACGGAATCGATCTCATCGCAGCTGGCACTTCTCAGACCGTCGACGCCGCACAATGCCCCTGTGGGGATGAATATCTTGGCCTCGTGCTCTTTGGCACTCTGGAAGAGTGTGTTCCTGTAATCGTCGTCCACGAGGGATCCGACGGACATGATCATGATGTCCACCCCTCTCGCGACCACTTTAGGTGCCACCTCTTTGGCGGCGGCCTGCGAGGATGCCTCGATGACTAGGTCGCAGTGGTAGAGCTCGTCCTCCACGGAATCCACGACGATCGCCTTCCTGAGGGAGGCGGCCACATTGTCGGCCAGATCCTTCCTTATGTCGACCAGGTAGATCCTCTTGACCTCTTCCATGTCATCCGCGGCCTTGGCTAGCCTGGAGCCGATGGAACCGCATCCGACGATAGTTATTCTCATGTTTCCGTTGTTAGTATTGTCAGATATTAAATAGTATCCTAAATTACGATGATTTATCTACAATAATCGTCATCAATCAACGGATTACAATATTTTTCAGTATATCGTTTTACGATTTTCGAAAAATGAAACGATTTGAAAAGTACCGCCCCCGGGATCTGGGATACGGTCTTCTGGAACGGCCGTCACAGCCTGCGCCTCCGATGCACCGGAGGCGTCACGGATATCGTCGGGTCTGAAGGCCGACCCCCCCCCCGCCCATGCCAATTTACTAATCCTACCGAGGGGATGGTCGGTACATGAAGAGGTACGAGGTTCTCGACCACACCGCCGATCTCATGATCAGAGGATACGGCTCCACACTGGAGGAATGCTATGCCAACCTGGCCTACGGGATGTTCGACCAGACGGTGGACCTCTCCGGCATAGAGCCTGTCGAGACGAGGCACATAGAAGTCGAGGGGGAGGATGCGGAGGATGCCCTGTACTCGCTTCTGGCAGAACTCCTCTTCATAGAGGACTACGATAACATAATCATGTGCCAGTTCTCGATTTCTATCGACGGCGACCGCATCGTATGCGACTGTGCGGGCGAGAAGTTGGACCGTTCCCGCATGCACATAAAAGGGGAGATAAAGGCGGTCACATACCACATGATGAGGATAGACCCGGAAAAACCGGAGGTCACGGTCCTCTTCGACGTCTGATCCGCAGCACCCTCCCCCGCCGCATGAGCGGAAAATCGTCTATTTCTTTAATAGGGATGCAGACATACGGTCAGACATATGCTAAAACTAGGCTGGTTCTCCACTGGAAGGGGTCCGGGCTCCAGGAACCTTCTGAAAGCAGTCATGGATGAGAAGGAGAAAGGAGGCCTCGACATCGAGGTACCCTTCGTCTTCTGTAACTGGGACAATACCGAGGTACCCAACTCCAGGAAGGAACAGAGACAGATGTTCTTCGACATGGTGGAGGGCTACGGCATACCCCTGGTCACCGAATCGTGGAAGAAGTTCATGCCGGAACTCAGGAAAGAGGACGAGGCGGCCTGGGGAAGCGAATACGGGAAGGTGCTCAGAGAGAAGACCCAGGGGTACGGCATGCAGCTGGGGATCCTCGCAGGATACATGCTGTGGATGGACGATGAGACCTGCGACGCCTACGATATGCTGAACCTGCACCCGGCCCTCCCGACAGGTCCGAAAGGCACATGGCAGGAGGTCATCTGGCAGCTCATCGGCGAAGATGCGGAGGACCAGGGGGTCATGATGCATATATGCACCAAGGAGCACGACAGGGGCGACGCCCTCACCTATTGCCGCTTCCCTATAAGGGGAGGGGACTACGACGCCCTGTGGGCGCAGATGTACGAGAAACTGAAGACCAAGGACCTTGAACAGATAAGGGCCGAGGAGGGGGAGGACGAGCCTCTCTTCCGCAGGATAAGGGAGGATGGGGCGAAGAGGGAGCTTCCCCTCATCGTCGAGACGATAAGGCTGTTCGCCGACGGGAAGGTCTGCATCAGGGACAAAAGGCTGTGGAGGGACGGGAAGAAACTCGACGGACCTTACGACCTCTCGAAAGAAGTGGATGGGGCGATCTGAGTGCCGGACGAGATCAATCCGATGGCTGATATGGGCCTGATACATGACAAACAGACGATATTGGAACCGCAAGGATTCCTGACGGACTGCGACACCGTCAGAGACCTCTGCGAGAGATTCATACCGCAGGGAGGGAAGTTCTACGACCTGATCGACAGGTACGGCATCGTCACATCCTACGTACTGAACCGTGACGACCAAGGCCGCGGGGCCGATACCGTCAGGATGGTCGCCCCCTTCCTGAAGGCGTTCGGGGCGACGGACTACGACGTAATGAGGTTCTATCAGGAGCACCTGACGACCGCAGGCAGTGCCAAGGAGACGATCAAGTACTTCATCGACGTCATGCCGACCTTCATGGACAGCAGCATGTACGAACATGCTACGGACGCCCTCTGCGACAAACTGGAGATCCCGAGAGGCATGGCGAGTTCCACCTCCCTCGACCTGAGTGACGATGCATGCGGCATGACCCGGCAGGAATGCTGGGACCTCCGCACGATGGCCAAAGAGATCGTCGAGCTGAAAATGCCTCGTGACAAGTACGAGCTGGACGTTCCCCTGGAACTCAGCTCCGCAGAGACCAGGATGATCTCGGCCCTGGACGACATCTTCCTCAACAGGCTCAGCGGGACGGCCGCCGCGGATATGATCTCCAACACTGTTTCCGTGGGGGCCAACGAGAAAGCGTATGCCCTTCTGGACATAAGGAAGTCCACCCAGGTGGACCTCGATGGGACCATATACGTGGGAGGGGACATAATCGACTACCAGGTGATGGACCTTGTGAAGGACGGGAACGGACTGTCCCTGTCGTTCAACGGCAGCGAGTTCGCGGTCCACGGAGCGAATGTCGCGGTCCTCTCCAAGGACTGCACCGTCGTAGCAGTACTTGCCGCGGAATTCTACAGCACCGGGATACAGGGCGTCTTCGACCTCGTGGACAACTGGAACCGCGACTACCTGAAGAATGCGGACTGCCCCGACAGAAACCTGATGGACCGCATGCTGGCACTTAATCCGAGGAAGCTTCCCGAGGTATACCGCATCACCCGCGGCAACGTAGGGGACGTGGCCGCCAAAAGCAATGCGTTCAGAAAGAGATGGATGTACAGAAAGAAGAATTGACGTCTACCGGGCAGGGAGGAGCCTGGATCCCCTCCCTGCCGCGGAATCTTTCAGACTGCTTTTTTATTCATGCGGGAACCGAACAAGGCCGCCGCGACCGCGAATACCGCGGCTGCGATGCCTACGTAAAGGAACGCATCCGCAAAATCCAGTGACTCGATGAGAGCGTCCACCACCAATGCGGAGCAAAAGGATCCCAGATTCATCACCATGGAGTATATCCCCATCACCTTCCCCTCGGAACCCGCCGGGGATGCCATCGAAAGGGTCGACACTATCGTGGGTACCATTATACCCATCGCCATACCGCAGAGCATTATGGCTATGCAGGTCACCGGGAAATTCTCCAGATGGAGCAGGCACAGACTGACCGCTTGAAGAAGGAATCCGAGCAGGAAGACCGAAGCGATACCCATCCTCCTCTTGGATCTGGCATATAGGGAGGAGACCACCGCCTGGGCCGTACCCATTATCGCAAGGACGATCCCGCAAAGGGTCATGCTGACATCCATCCTCGTCAGATAATCCGACATGTTCACCGGTATCGTGAACATCACGAACATGGCGACGAAGATCGCAACGTAGCAAAGGGCCATCACGGACCTCCTATGGGGCATCTCCTGCCGCTCCATACCCCCATCATCGAACGATCTGGGTCTTACATCCCTGATACCATAGGACGCCAGCAGGAGTATGGGGACGCCTATGGCATAGATGAGGAACGGGACGTTCCATGCGATATCGGCCAGGATCCCTCCGGCTATCTCGAGGCATACGCATCCGACCCCCATGAAGGCCGACTGCATCCCTATGACCCTCTTCCTCTCCTCGCCCGAATAGTACATCCCTATCAAGGCGGTGGTGGATGTGGATATGCCGGCGATACCGATACCTATGACGAACCTGGTAGCGAGAAGGAACCATATGGAATCGGCGAAATAACCGGCCACGCCGAACACGGAGAACACGGCCAGCGAGAGCATGAACGTCCTCGCCATACCTATCCTGTCGGCAAAGGAACCCATGGGGAACCCGAACAACGCGACCGACAGTGCCGGAAGCGTGATGATCATGGAAGTAAGGAACTTCCCCGCACCGAACTCCTCTTCGATGCCGTTAAGGGACGGAGCTACCGCCGCGGCACCCATGAGGATCAGCATGGAAGCTAGGAGAAGGGCGCCTTTGGACAGACCGTTGGGCCTGAACCCGCCTTCTCCCGCAATGTTATAAGACATTGACCGGGCGAATGTGAGGTGGTATTTAGGCGTTTATAACTGGAAATCCGCATACGTGCATGTCGATAGGTCCCGTGCCAACGGTTAAATCCGGGATTGCATCCCCCGCATCGTGAAGAAGGACGACAGGGAGATGAGGAGGATGCTCGGGGAGCCCAAAAAGGCCATACGCTCTCTGGCAGCGGCACTTTCCCTGTCATACCTCGTCATACAGCTGAACATCTTCGTGGATACGTTCTGGACCTCCGGTCTGGGCGATATGGACATGACCGCGGTCTCGATGATGTCCCCCATATATTGGATCATCACGGCCACAGGGGTCGGGTTGGGGGTGGGGGCCGCATCCACCATCTCGTTCCGCATAGGGGAGGGGAACATGGAGAGGGCGGAGAAGCTGGCGGCGAACTCCGTCGTGCTGGGTCTTCTGACGTCCGTGTTCGTATCGGCCGCCATGATGCTGCTCATAGATCCGATAATCGACCTCATGGGGGCGGATGAGGTCAGGGACGGTAGCGTCGCATACGTCTTCCCGTTTATAGCGATGGGTTCGGCACTGATACTGAACGGGATAATCAGCGGCCTCCTGAGGTCGGAAGGTGCCGGAAGGAAATCCATGATCGTCCTGATCGTGTCCGCGACCCTCAACATGGCCTTGGACCCGGTACTGATCTACGGACTCGGGATGGGGGTGGCGGGGGCAGGATGGGCCACCTCCGTCGGCGCACTGATATCCACGGTCCTGGGTCTTTACTGGTACATGTCGGGGAGGATGAACGTCGCCCTGTCTTTCAGAGGATTCCGTCCGGACCGCGGGGTGATGGCGGAGGTGATGGGGATCGGGGGTCCGAGGACCGCCGAAGCGCTCGTCACAGGCACCACCAACATCCTCCAGAGGATCTTCATAATCGCGGCCGGAGGGACGGTGGCGGTCATGCTCTACAACGTCCCGTTCAGGTATCCGACCCTTGCCATAGTCCCGGCCGAGGCCATAGGGGCCGCGATGATCCCCGTATGCTCCGCCGCACTCGGTCAAAAAGACACTGCCAAGATGAAGCTGGGTATGTTGTATTCCGCCAAACTGTCCATAGCGATCACGTCCGCCATCGCCCTGACCGTATTCGTCTTCGCCGACCCCCTGATGGGCGTCTTCACGACGTCGGAATCCATGGCCTCCCACAAGGAAGAGCTGGTCTGGGTCCTGCGCATGTTCTGCATATTCATCCCGTTCGACGGCCTCAGGAAACTCGGGTCCTGCATGCTGCAGGTCCTGAGGAGGTCCAAGCTCTCCACGGCGGCCATGCTCTTATGGGGAGTCTGCAAGCTGACGGCCTATGCCGCCGCCTCCCTCTACTCCTTCGAAGCCCTGATAATCGCATGCGTGGGAGTCTACGTATTCGGAGGGATCCTCATGATGGGACTTTCGTACCATGTATCCAAGAAGGTCGACGAAAGACACATGCCGAGAGAACCGGGATGCTGAGACCCTGACGGTGGAAAAACCCATGACCGGGATAAGAGAATGGTGCTCTAGACGGGATTCGAACCCGGGTCCCGGCCTCGAAAGGGCCGGATGATTGGCCGCTACACTACTAGAGCAGTACTCGGTCTTATGCCGGGATTGATTTAAAAAGATTGTTATGGGTCCGTTAACGGCCCCGCCGGCGGTCCTGTGACCCGCCTTTCATTATTCCCTTAATAAAAAAGGACAAAACTTTATAAACCAAGTAATCGCATGGGCGGAAAAAGAGATGTTATCATGGTAGATGGACCCTTTGAAAGCACGGAAGAGGACGTAACACGCGTACGTCTGCCCAATATCAAGGAAGGGGAGATGTTCGGCATCGCCGACCAGCTCCTCGGAGCGAGCAAGATCAAGGTCATGTGCGAGGACGGACAGTCCCGTGTCGGACGCATCCCCGGCAAGATCAAGAAGAGGATGTGGATAAGAGAGGGCGACCTCCTCATAGTGGCCGTTTGGGACTTCGAACCGTCGAAATGCGACGTAAGGTTCAGGTACACCAAGACCCAGGCCGTCAACCTCAGCAAGAGGAACAAGATCCCGAAGAACCTCGACATCTTCTGAAAGGAATCCAATGCCCGCACCTTCATACGAAGAGCAATACGCCTACCTCGAGAAGCGCATAGACGCCCTCAAGACGACCAGGACAGGCGACGAACACCAGACCGAGGGCGAGGTCTTCGACCGCAAGACCCTCATGACTATCTACGACTTCATGAAGAGAGGGCTCATAGACAAGGTCCACTACCCAATATCCACGGGAAAAGAGGGCAACGTCTTCTACGCCACCGACGAGGACGGAGACCCGCTGGCCCTCAAGATCTACAGGACGTCGACATCCACCTTCAAGAAGGTGGCCAAATATGTGGAGGGAGACCCCCGTTTCAAAGGCACCACCGGCAACAGATGGAAGTTCATCTACGCCTGGGCGGCCAAGGAGTTCAGGAATCTCCAGAGGTACTATGATTCGGAGCTTCCCGTACCGGAACCGATCGCCAACTCGCAGAACTGCCTTCTGATGGAGTACATCGGGGACGAGACCAGTCCGGCACCCCAGCTCAGAAGCGTGGAACTCGACGATCCCACCGACACCTACGACGAGGTCGTGTCTTTCATAATCGACGGATGGAGGGATGCCCATCTGGTCCACGGCGACCTGAGCGAATACAACATACTGATGGAGGACGGCGAACCGGTCGTCATCGACGTCGGACAGGCCATGACGGCGGACTTCTTCAATGCCAAGGAATTGCTCGACAGGGACATCGCCAACATCAACAGGTTCTTCAAGAACCGCGGGGCGGACGTCGTCGACCCCGAGAAGATCAAAGAAGAGTGCTTCGCACCCGAAGACGACGATGAAGAAGACGAAGATTACGAAGACGACGATGAAGAGGAGGATGACGAGGAATGAGATCCATCAGGATACCCGGCGACCGCGTAGGCGCTCTTGTGGGTAAGGAAGGAGCATCCAAGAAGCTTCTCGAAGAGCGGACGGGCATAAAGATACAGGTCGACAAGGAAGGAGGGGTCATGATCTTCGACGATGCCGAGGGCGTGGAGCCCATAAACGCCCTGAAGATCATGGATGTCGTGAAAGCCATCGGCAGAGGATTCAACCCCGACAAGGCCATGAAGATACTCGATGACGACGACATGTACCTCGAGACCATAGACATCAAGGATGCCGTCGGCGACAGACAGAGCCAGGTCGCCCGCGCAAGGGGACGCATCATCGGAAGGGAGGGGAAGACCAGGAAACTCATAGAGGACCTAGCGGACGTCTATCTGTGCATATACGGCAACACCGTCTCCATCATAGGGAACTCCATAAGCCTCCCCATAGCCAAGAACGCCATCGAGATGCTTCTCCACGGAAGCGAACACTCGACCGTCTACCACTATCTCGAATCCCAGCGCCCCAAACTCAGGATCGCCGAGATGGGATTCGACCTCTGAGGGACCCGCATGGAAGAATGGATATCCGGCATTCTGGACAAAGGCAAGGGTCTGGCACAGATGGGATTGTGCGACCACTGCCTCGGCAGGATGTTCGCCAAACTGGGCGAGAACCTGACCGACGAACGCCGCGGACAGATGATCAGGGCGGCTCTCGCCGATAACGGCGAGGTCTTCGAGAAGGACGATATATGCCCCCTCTGCGAGGATGTTTTCGACATGGTGCCCCGCTTCGCCGAGGCCGTGGCCGACAAGGTCAACACGGTGGAATCCGACAACTTCCTGGTCGGATGCAGGATCGACCCCGAGCAGACGAAGAGGGAGAAGGAGATGATCGAGGAATACGGCCTCAAAGAGACGGCCGAACCCCTCAAGACGGAACTCAACAGGGAGATAGGCAAGGTGGCCCTCCCCATGATCAACCGTGCCGTCAACTTCAAGGAACCCCAGGTCGTCGCATGCATCGACACCCGCTTCGCCGACGTCACCCTCGACTGCTCGCCCATATTCATCGCAGGACGCTACAACAAACTCAGCAGGGAGATCCCGCAGACCAGATGGCCCTGCCGCATATGCCACGGGAAAGGATGTCCCAGATGCCATGGGACGGGCAAGATGTACATGACCTCCGTACAGGAGATCATAGGGGACATAGCCCTGGAGATGGCCGACGGACAGGAACAGTTCTTCCACGGCATGGGCAGGGAGGACATCGACGCCTGCATGTTGGGAACCGGACGTCCGTTCGTCCTGGAGATCAGCCAGCCGCGCATAAGGGATATCGACCTCGACGAACTGGAAGCGAGGGCCAACGAGAGCATACTGGCACAATATCACGGCCTCCATTTCGTACCCCGCTCGGCAGTCGCCATGTACAAGGAATCCGACCCGGACAAGACGTATCGCGCCAAGGTGGTGTGCGAGGGGAGGATAGATCCGGACAAGGTCAAGGAAACGGCCTCGAAGTTCGTCGACGTATGTCTCGACCAACGCACCCCGCAGCGCGTCGAACATCGCAGAGCCGACCTCGTAAGGAAGAGGACGGTGTATTGGATCAAGGCCGAGAACATAACGGAAGACAGCTTCGACCTCGTGCTGAAGACCCAGTCGGGGACATACATCAAGGAATTCGTCTCCGGGGACGAGGGAAGGACCCAGCCCAACTTCTCCGAAACATACGGCGCACAGTGCAAGGTCGACCTTCTGGATGTCCAAGAGATAGACTTCAGGGACGACTGACCTTTCATCCCCTTATATTTATTAGAATGGAGATAGCAAGGTTAATAAACAAAGAGCCGATAGCCTCGTCCTATAAATCGAGCGTGCGATAGGATTAGGTTAATCCACCGAACCTGTTCGGCACCGCTCAAAACCTATCAGAGGATTGAGATAAATGCAGAGATCCAGAGGATTCAGATCCAAAACCCGCCAGCTTCTCAAGAAGAAGCCCAGGGCAAGGGGACTTTCCCCCATCACCAGGGGATTCCAGACTTTCGAAGAGGGAGAGAAGGTCAACATCGTCATCGACCCCTCCATCCACAAGGGAATGCCGCACTCCAGGTTCCACGGACTTACCGGTGTCGTCACCGGCATCAGGGGAACGGCATACGAGGTCAGCGTCAACGTCGGCGGAAAGACCAAGATCGTCGTCTCCCGCCCCGAGCACCTCGTAAAGGCAGTTCAGTAAACCAATTCACATATTTCGAGCGGGTGATGTAATATGACTGACGGACAGTACGTTTCATTGGCAGAAGTAAGGGACATGTTGACTGCGGAGAATGAGAAAAGGGAACTTCTCCCCATGCAGAAATATGCCCTCGCCCAGGCGACTGACGTCTGCCACATCACCAAGGAGCAGGCGGACGAGCTTATCGCCAAGCTCCTTGAGCTCGACTTTGTCAAGGACAACCCTGCATTGGCGGTAAAAATCGCCGATATCCTTCCTAAGTACCCTGTAGACGTACGTGCCATCTGCTCCAAGGAGAGGCTTGTACGTCCGCTCGATGCAGAGATGATCGATCAGATCCTCGACACCGTAGCACCCTACCTCTGAACAGGAGGAACCACCTATGGAAGAATACGCATACGTTCTAGATTATCTACCGCAGGGCACCGGCGTCAGCAAGTTCGATAAAAAAGAACCTGTCGTCTACGCCCTCGGAGACAACGAATTCAAGCTCTTCGAGCTTGTGGCGAAGACCGGTGCCGTCATAAACATCGGCGACCGCGTATACATCGGAAAGGATGCGGCCAAGAGAACCGCCATCGACCACGTGAAGAGAAGGATCGGATACGACGACCTCTCCAACATGGCGTCTTCCGAACTCGAATACTCCGTCGAGGCCATAGTCAAAGCCAATGAGACCCGCTTCATCAGGTTCTACAACGAAGCAGGACCCGTTACCATCAAGAAGCACCTCCTCGAGGAACTTCCCGGTCTCGGAAAGAAGACCATGATGGCCATTCTCGAGGAAAGAGACAAAAACGGACCGTTCAAAGGATATGAGGACCTCGTGACCAGAGTCCCTGCGGTCAAGAGCCCCGAGAAGCTGATAGTCGCCCGCATCGTACTGGAGATCACCGATCCCAGCAGGAAGCGCTACCTGTTCGTGCTCAGATGAGCGAGACAGGTCGGCTCATAGCCGAGACAGGGATAAGACCCAGCAAGAGCAAGGGCCAGAATTTTCTGACCGACGGACGTGTCGCCGACCGCCATATCGGATATGCAGACATATGCCCGGGAGACAGGGTCCTGGAAGTAGGACCCGGCCTCGGCATACTCACCCAGAGACTCGTAGAGATCGCGGACGACCTGACCTGCATAGAACTGGACGACGTCCTTGCAGAATACATCGGGAAGACCTACGGGGATCGTTTGAAACTCATCCATGGCGATGCGGTCAAGATCCCCTTCCCTCCGTTCGACAGGTTCGTCAGCAACCTTCCATACAGCGTCTCCACACCTATCATATTCAAGCTTCTGGAATATCCGTTCAAAAAGGCCGTCGTGATGGTACAGAAGGAGTTCGCAGAGAGGATGGTCGCCGACGTAGGCAGCCCCGATTACTCCCGCCTCACCGTCAACCTGTTCTACAAAGCGGAGTGCCAGATCCTCGAAAACGTACCGCGCAGCAGATTCAATCCCCAGCCCAAAGTGGATTCCTGCCTCGTATCGATAGTCCCTCGCCCGGCACCTTTCACCGTCAAGGACGAAGGGACGTTCTTCGACGTAACAAGGGTGTGTTTCGACCACAGGAGAAAGAAGATCGGTACATCCCTCAAAAGTGCCAGAATGATCGACTCTTCCGAGGACATACCATATGCGGACGCGAGGATCGAAAGTCTGAGACCTGTGGAGATCGGTGAGATCGCCGACGCCGTATGGGCCAAGAAGTCCGATAAAAACAGCGTTTGACAGGGAACCTTGCAGAGGCGGAGATCGTCTGGATATGCGACCGATTTTATCGAGTGATTGTAAACGCACTCTCTGATTGCTTAATGATTTCCAGCCTCATCTTCGAGGCCGGAGCCATCCCAACCTATAAGGGTAACCATTCTATCATTAGCACGATTATATGCAAATCGGCATCGTCGGAAAACCTAACGTCGGAAAATCTACGATGTTCGGTGCGGCCACCATGGCCCCCGTAGAAATCGCTAACTACCCTTTCACGACAATCGAACCCAACAAAGGAGTCGGATATGTGAGATATCCATGCCCCTGCAAAGAGCTTGGCGTCACGTGCAATCCCCACAACTCCCTATGCATAAACGGTACGAGGATGATCCCCGTCGACCTCCTCGACGTAGCAGGTCTGGTCCCCGACGCCTGGCAGGGCAAAGGTCTGGGAAACAAATTCTTGGATGACCTGAGGCAGGCGGATGCGTTGATCAACGTCGTGGACGTCAGCGGCAGCACGAATATCGAAGGGATCCCCGGAAAGGTCGGGGAATTCGATCCTACGGAAGACGTCACGTTCCTCAGACATGAAATCGACTGCTGGATGAGGGAGATCATCAAAGACGGTCTCGGAAAGATAGCCAGACAGGCGAAGATGAACGGCAGCAAGCCCGAGACGATCCTGGCCGAGAGACTTAACGGACTGAAGATAACGGAAGGGCAGATCAAGGCCGCTCTGGACAAGGCCCCTCTGCCGGCAGACCCCACCGCCTGGGATGACGAGTCGCTCCTGAAACTCTGCGGAGAGATCAGAAAGATCTCCAAGCCCATGATCATCGCCATGAATAAGGCAGATATCGCACCGGAGAAGAACCTGGAAGCCGTATCATCCCTGGGAGACAAAGCCGTACCCACCATGGCCGAGACCGAGTTGGCCCTCAAGAAGGCCGACAAAGGAGGGATCGTAGAATACCTTCCCGGAGAAAAGACCTTCAAGATAAAAGAGGGCATCAACATGAACGAGGCCCAGAAGAAAGCCCTCGAATACATGCGCGAGAACATGGAGAAGTACGGAGGCACCGGCATACAGACATGCCTCGAGGATGCCGTATACGAGACCCTCGACTATATCCCCGTATTCCCCGTGGAAGACGAAGGGAAGCTGTGCGATCACTTCGGCCGCGTCCTCCCCGACTGTCATCTGGTTCCCAGAGGCAGCACGGCCAGGGACCTCGCGTACAGGATCCACACCGACCTGGGAGACAAGTTCATCAGAGCTGTGAACTGCAGGACGAAGCGCACCGTAGGGGCGGACTACGTCCTCGAACCCGGCGACATCATAAGGATAGTCGCCAATAAGTGAGAACCATCATGGGCGGCACATATGACGTAAGACTCCTGAGCGCATCATATTCCAGCGACAGAGAGGGCGAGCCCTACATCGAACTGTTCGGAAAGACCCGCGACAGGAGATCCATACTCATAGCCGCCTATGGATTCAAACCCTATTTCTTCATAGTTGATCCGGACGCATCCGCGGAAGAGAGCCTGAAGACGGATAAGGAGATCGTCGATCTGGCACATACCGACCTATATTACAAAGGGGAGGTCCGCGACTGCCTGAAGGTCACCTTGGACAGCCCTTGGTCCGTACCCCATATAAGAAACCGTCTTGCCCGGAGATACACCGTCCTTGCCGGGGACATCCAATATCACGACCGCTTCATCTACGACACGGACATGGGGTCCTGCATACGGGTGACGGGGGAGGATGTGGACCTCGACTACTGCACAGACATAAAGATCAGGATGGAGGGGTTCGAAAACATAGATTCCTTCGACCCCGGTCTAAAATTCCTGTCCTTCGACATAGAGAACAGCATCACCGAGCAAACGATCTACTGCATCTGCACAAAAGTGGAGGAGGCGGGGGAGTATACCACCCCCGATCCGATATACGGGGACGAGAAGGAGATCATAAGGAAATTCGCAGAGCTCATCGAAAGCGTCGACCCGGACGTCATAACCGGATACAACATCGACAACTACGACATCAGGAAGATAATCGAACGGGCCGAATACAACAGGATGAAGGATGCATTACCTTGGGGAAGGGACCGCGGACAACCGAGGCTCTTCAGCGAGAGATTCTGGAGGGTGAAGGGAAGGCTGATCACCGACGCATGGTGGGCGGTGAAAAAGGAACTCAGACCGAAACAGGAGACCCTCAACGCCGTATCCAAACTCATCCTGGGGGAGGAGAAGCTTGACGTCGACCCCAAGCACATGGATGACGAGTGGAAGAACAACCGTGCCCGCGTCATCGAATACTGCATCCAGGATGCCAATCTGGCACTCCGCATACTCCTCACCGTCGGCACGATAAGGAAGGGCATGGACCTTGCGACCGTATCCAAACTGCCTGTGGAGGACGTCCTCGTCTCCGGAACATCGACTTTGGCGGACTCCCTGCTGATACGCGCCGCGGACCGCAGCGGTGTCGGAGTCCCCATGAGCGGGAAGAGGAAGGCCCAGAGGGACGACCAGATCGCAGGAGGGTATGTCCATACGATGAAGCCCGGGCTGTATCACTGGGTCATCGTCCTGGACTTCAAATCCATGTATCCCTCGCTCATCATAGCCAACAACATATGTTTCACCACCCTGTGCGAAGACGGCGACATAGTGTCGCCGTCAGGGGCCAGATATGCCTCCCCTGAGAAGAAGAGAGGACTGTTGCCCACCATTCTGTCGGGACTGATGGCCCAGAGGGATTCCATAAAGAGGAATATGAAGGCGACGGAGGATCCGGCAGAACACAGCTACCTGGACGGGCTCCAGGCAGCGGTGAAGATAGTCATGAACACCTTCTACGGTGTTTTCGCATCCGACTTCTATCGTTTCACCGACAAAAGCATAGGGGCTTCCATTACAGCATTCGCCAGAAAGAACATAACCGGGATCATCGACAGTCTGGAGAAGGAAGGACACCCGGTGATATACGGGGACACGGACTCCGTATTCATCCTGTCCCCGAAACACGACCTGGAATGGGCGGTAGAATTCGGGAAGACGCAATCCGAACGTTTCTCGAAGAACGGTATGACATTGGAATTCGAGAAGCTGATGGAGCCTCTGTTCTCCCATGGGATGAAGAAGAGATATGTCGGCAGGATAGTATGGCCGGAAAAGCATGACGACCTGCTTGTCAGAGGGTATGAGATACGTCGCTCGGACTCTTTCGATCTGCAGAGCAGGATGCTCACGGAACTGTTCGGGAAGATCCTCGACGAGGACAACGAAGGAGCTCTGACACTTGTAAAGGACACCATACGTGACGTGATGGCCGGGAAAGTCCCGCCGGAGGATCTCGTGATCTCCCGCACCTGCAAAGGACTGGACGCCTACGAGAATCCGGAACGCATGGCCAACATCCAAGCGGCGAAAAAGATGATGGACATGGGATACAACTTCATCCCCGGTATGAAGATATCCTGGATCGTCACCGATGCATCCACCGCACCTCAGGAGGTGGAACCGTTCATAAGCGGAGTCCCGTTCAATAAGAAACCGGACTACCGCTATTACGCAGGACGTCTGGCACAAATGGCTTCCAGGATCACCGAGGTATTCGGTTGGACGGAGGCGGACCTTCTTCTGGGATCACAGCAGAAAACCCTCTTTGACGATGACTTCATACCCTTAAGGCCGAAAAAGGAGGGGCCTGAGGACGTCAAAAAGAGTACTGACAAAAAAATACAAAAGAAAAAATCCAAGACCGTCTCCTTGGATCAATTCTTTTGACGCCATGTGCAGTTGGATGAATTGATAAGGAAAACCCATACTGTACGACGCCTGTCATCGGACATAGCCAGTAAGTCATTCGTCGACAAAAAGGATGACGAGTTGGATGCATTCTATCTACAACGGCACGACATTGTAGTATCCAGTACACTTAATCCCATCAATCCATGGAATAATTATTTAATACAACGAGACTAGAAGACCTCGGCAGATGAGGAGGATAGTATTCGTCATATGACGAACGCTGTTGCGCAGGACAGGCGAATGTAACCCTTGGTTACGAACTTTCTTCTGATTAACAATGCTGTATCCCCCTAATTACGGCACCTGAAAAATGGAAAGTGCCAATGTCTATCCCTGACATTCCGGCCGGCGCGACCTCGTCTGCTACCTTCTATAATAGCAGGTTTAAATACGAATTTCACATCTGCGGAACCTACGGAGCATATGTGTTCCGCGGAAATGTACCCGCAAGGGCGAATCCGAAAAGGTGATTGAAATGGCAGATGAATCTACCGAGAAGAAAGTTCCTCAGGGAAAGAGCATGTACAAGTACATCTCCGAGGCCTGGGCGAACAGTTCCGAGACCTATGTGAAAGCCCTCAACCAGGAGAGGAAGATCCAGTGGAGGAAAGAAGAGAACTTCCTCCGCATCGAGAAGCCCACCAGGCTCGACAGGGCAAGGGCCCTCGGCTACAAGGCCAAGCAGGGATACGTCCTCGTCAGGGCAAAGGTCAGGAAGGGTGCCTTCAAGAAGAGACAGATCAAGTCCGGAAGGAGGGCCAAGAGGAAGGGAGAGGAGCAGCTCATCGTCAGCAAATCCCTCCAGAGCATCGCCGAAGAGAGGACCCAGAAGAGATACCAGAACCTCGAGGTTCTGAACAGCTACTGGGTCGGAGCAGATGGACAGCACGAGTGGTACGAGGTCATCCTCGTGGACCCCGCATGCCCTGTCATCCAGCACGATCCCAAGATCAACTGGATCTGCAACAACAAGCACAAGAACCGTGTCTACCGCGGTCTGACCTCTTCCGGAAAGAAGGGACGCGGACTCAGGAACAAGGGACACGGTGCCGAGAAGGTCAGGCCTTCCGGTGCTGCTAACGGCAACAGGAACAACTGAAGTCAACTCCCGCCTTAACCGGCGGTTCCTTAAACACATTAACCTGCCTGGAAACGGGCAGGTGCTTTTCTACACACATATAATCAGTCCGTCCTCCGACGGGTTTAATACGCTCCGGCAGATGGCAGACCATGAGCCGCCTGACGGATGCCATCAAACTCAGCACAAGACCTGTAGCGATCTATCGTACGGATTCGATCCCTGCGGATGCGTCGGTTCCTTCTGCACACTGCAGCATACCGTCTCTCCTGATGAAATGTGCCCGGACGGGCGTCAAATGCGCCGCGGATAAGGAGCATGTCTACTGTCACGGAGCACTCAGCGGATTCGGATTCGGAGGTATCCCCGACAGGGAGCGGTCCGCATGCAATCTGTCCGTACTCCCGGAGGGATCCGACTCCAAACACGGCGGAAAAGCCCACTTCATGTGCCCCGATATCGCCAGAATGCAACTGGATGGGATAAAGGACTACGGGGACGGAAACGACGCCATAGTGTTCCAGGACCTCGGAGAGGCGATGGCGGAGGGAAGGGACATAGAAGTCGTCGTGTTCATCGCGGATCCGACGAGGATATCCGCATTGGCCCTTTTGGCAGGATTCGATAAGAAGACTCCCGGGGCCGCCATGATCGCCCCATACGGACACGCCTGTCAGCAGGTCTATGCCATACCGAGGGCGGAAGGTGAATCCGACGACCCCCATGCGGTCCTCGGAATGACCGACCTGTACGCCAGGAGGTTCATCGACCATGACAAGTTCACTTTCTCCGTCCCATACAAACTGTATCTCAGGATGGAACAGAATGTGGACAGGTCATTTCTCGGAAAAGACAGCTGGCCGGACACGCTCGGGAAGTGTATCTGACCTGCACATGATGTGTAAAATATTTTTGTCGTTTAAATGAGTCCGAGGGGCCATCATGTGGCCCCATGGATTCATGCGTGTCTTATCCCGGTTATGCGCTCTATCTCGGGATCCGTCGTACAGAGGTCGTCCAAAGACAGCTCGTGTACATCGTCGTGTCCGGAGATGCGGGTGAAGGAACGGAGCTCCTCGGCGGTCACATTGAGATAGTTGGCGACCCTCTGCGCCCCGACGTCTATATCCAGCCTCTTCTCCAGTTCCGGATCCTGAGTGGCGATGCCCATCGGGCACATGCCGCTGTTGCAGGCCCTATACCTCTGGCATCCGAGGGCTATGAGTGCCGACGAGGCGACGGCCACGGCGTCCGCACCCATGGCTATGGCCTTCACGAAATCCTTGCTGGTGCGAAGACCGCCGGTTATGACGAGCTCCTGTTTCATACCGTGCTCGTCCATGTACTTCCTGGCACGGGAGAGGGCATATACGGTAGGTACAGAGGAGGCATCCTTCAGATACTTGGGGGAAGAACCGGTGGCTCCGCCCCTCCCATCAATGGTTATGAAATCACAACCGGATTTGGATATGAACTCCAGATCCTCCTCGATGTGACCGGCCGCGATCTTCACTCCTATAGGCTTCCCTCCGCTCCTCTTGCGGAGCATCGAGACCATCTCCTTGAGGTCCTTGGGGGATCCGATCTCGGGGAACCTGGAAGGACTGAGGACGTCCTTCCCCTCGGGCTTCTCCCTCATGACCGATATTATATGATTGACCTTCGCACCGGGCAGATGTCCTCCCATACCGGGTTTGGTCCCCTGACCGATCTTGATCTCGACGGCGGCACATCTCTCGAAGGTCTCGTCGTACATGCTGTATTTGTTGGGTACGTACTCGAAGATGTAGTTGTCGGATGCGATCATCTCGTCGTAGAGTGCTCCCCCTTCACCGCTGCACATGGCCGTCCCCGCCATGGTGGCCCCTTTCGCAAGGGCGATCTTGGCCCTTCCGGAAAGCGCTCCGAAACTCATATGGGATATGTAGACCGGGGACTCGAGGACCATGGGGTGCTCGGCCTTCTTCCCGATCACGGTACGTATGCTCACGTCGGCACCGTCGTCCTTCGGGGGATGGGCGAGCTGCCCTCCGAGGATCAGTATGTCGTCGAACTTGGGAACGGACAAGAGGGTGTCCATGGCCTCCCCGACACTCTTCCCCGTGACGGCCATGGCATGGATCTCGTCCATGGGGCCGTCGTCGTGGCGTACAAGCTTGGGATCGTATCCTATGCCCGATACGTCGGCGACCGAGGAAGGCCCTTCCTCCGCAGGGCCGGATTCGGTGACGGGAGCCTCTGCCCCCATCAGGACGAATGCGCTCTTGGGGGAACGACACAGGGGACATACCCAGTCATCGGGAAGGTCCTCGAACCTCACCCCTTCCCTCTCTTCATCGTAGATCTCTCCGCATACCGTGCAGACGTACTTTGCCATACGGGTGCGAATACCTACGGGTTTAAAATAAAACGCCAGGGCCGTTCGGCACCGGCATCCAGTTACAACAAAACCTGAGTACTGGCACGTATCAGACGGACCTGGAGGGAGATGCCTCGGCCTCTGCACGTATGGCGGCGACCCTCTCGGCCACATCCTCGTCGGTCATCCCCACCGTGGGGAAGTAGACCGGCAGATCGTACTCGGATTGATCGAATCCCTCGATGTCGTCGACAGAATATCCTTTGACGAACCCCAGGGTCCTGTCGGGTATCTTTCCGTCCTCGATGGTCCTGAGATGAGGGTCGTATTCGGACAGGATATCCAGGCAATAGTCCCCGTCCACGAACACCTTGCATCCCCTCTTCATCATAAGCCAGGCGGACAGAAGTCCCCGGTCGTCCCTGACCTCCGCCACCACTCTGCCCTGCGTACCGAGGGGCAGTCCCGCATGACTGTATATGTATTCCTGGAAATAGTAGGTCTGCTTGGGCCTGACCTCCACCCAGAACGTAATGTCCGGAGCGGAGAGGTTCACGTGCGGATCCTTATCGAGGTTGGCGTTCCATATGGCGTCACCGACCATTCTGGCTATATCCATGGACGTGAACGGCTGACTTCCTTCGCGCCTCGCCTTGACGGCATACGTCTTCCCTTTGACCATACGCGACTTGGAATACTCGGCAAGGGCGGAACATATGCTTTCCGCATCCGAAGGGCATGTCTCCGCTATGGATATGGATGCCACACCGAATACTTTCCTCACGGAACGGATCGCCTTGTCCAGGTCGGATGTCTCGATGTAGAAGCGTGCCTCCCCTTTGGTGACGAGCGCCTCCACCATGTCGTGCTCGAGCATCTGCATGAGGTTGTCCTTCATGCGGTTCTCCCATCTGATCCTGACGGCCGTCCCCTTAAGTCCAATCTCCGAATACCTGATCAACAAGACTGCCATTGCGCTCAACCCGACCGATGGTTCACCATAGTTAACTGAATCTATAATGATTACCTTCCCCCAGTGCCGGACGCTTTTTAATATATCGCATACCGGACGTCACTTTTATTAGCGGTACCCGCATGGACGGGACGATGGAACCGTTCCTTCTGCTCACGCTGCTCCTGATCGCGGTCGGTGCAGGCGTCATTGGCGCCCTTTTCGGACTTGGAGGGGGCATCATATTCATCCCCGTCCTGACCATACTCTACGGCCTGGACGCGACATCGGCGGCGGCCGCCAGCCTGGTCGGCATCGTGGCCACCTCCACCGGTTCCGCATCCGGGTATGTGAGGAAGGGTGTTTCCAACATCCGCCTCGGTATGATGATGGAGATCACCACGTGCGCAGGGGCGATAATCGGAGCGGCCGTCGCCATCTATCTGGATAATACGGTCCTGCTGGTGATATTCTCCTGCGTCATGCTGTACAGCGGATTCAAGATGGCCGTATCGCCGGAAAAACTGACGGTGGAACATGAGGAAGGCGACCCCATGACCTTCGAATACGAGGACCCGACGGCGGATCCCCCGAGACAAAAGTATACCGTGAAGAACGTGAAGAGCGGGATGGCGCTCTGCACGGTGGCGGGAGCTGTATCATCCATGACCGGTGTCGGCGGAGGGGCCATAAAGGTCCCCCTGATGAACATCCACATGCATGTCCCGGTAAAGGTGGCCAGCGCCACCAGCAGCTACATGATCGGAATAACGGCATTCTCCGGGGCGGTCATCTACTTCATACACGGCGACATACTCCTGGACGTCGCAGCGGCCGTGGCCGTCGGAGCCTATGTCGGAGCGCTCATCGGAACGAGGATCGCATCCAAGGTGAACGCGAAATCCCTGAAGAGATACATGTCGGTCGTGTTCTTCGCCATAGCCGCCATAATGTTCTGCGAGGCCGGAGGGATACTTTGAGCAACATGGACAGGCAGACCTCGGCCGTCCTCAGGGCCGGCACCGTCCTCGGCATCGGAATAATGGCCATAGGGCTCCTCCTTACGTCGTTCGACATATCGGAGGACATCCTCACGGCCGGGATAGGTATCCTCATATTCACACCCGTGGCAGGTGTGGCGGTGTCCACCAAATGCCTCTGGCAGGAGGGGGACAGGAAGTGGACGGGTGTCGCCCTGATCCTTATAGCGGCCATAACTGTCGGGATGATCCTCTCGTTCGTAGGGCTTTAAAAAAAGATCTGGCACATCGACGGGGAGGATTCTCCCTCTTTCCAGATCTCCAATCCCTTATGGCATCCAACCTGCGCCTGTAGAACCGTTCGTCGCCCTTCGGACCCGGCTCGTAGTAGCGTCTGTCCTTCAGGGAATCGGGAAGGCACTGCATCTTCGTCATCTTCTCATCCGCATCCTCCGCATACTGATACCCTTTCCCGTAATCCAGCTGCTTCATGAGCTTGGTGGGTGCGTTGCGGATCTGCATCGGGACAGGTTCCGCAGGATTGTGGTGGACGTCCCAGAAGGCACGTCCCAACGCCATCGGGACACCGTTGGTCCTAGGGGCGAGGGACATGTATATCGCCGTCTCTGCCAATATTGTCCGGCATTCATGCTCTCCGAGCTCCTGACACGCATAGTAACAGGAAGTGGCCATGCGGAGGGCGGTGTTATCGGCGAGACCTACCGTCTCCGCGGCCGCCTCTATCAACCTCCTGGCTATGTAGCACGGATCCTCACCGCCGTCAAGCATCCTAGCCAGCCAATAGAGGGCGGCATCCGGGTCCGAATTCCTCATCCCCTCGTGGAAGGCCGCGATTATGTTGTAATGCTCCTCCCCGTGTTTATCATAGAGTACGGAGCGGCGACCCATGTTCGCGTCGAGAATGTCCTCCGGGACCTCCGTGACACCATCCGCCTCGGGAGAGAACTCCACCGCCGCCTCCAAAGTGTTGAGGGCCGTCCTCGCATCCCCGTTGGCGTATTCGGCGATAGTGTGCAATACATCATCTGGCACATGTACGTTCTTTCCCGGGAAACCCTTATCCGCGGCCCTTTTGAGAAGATTCACGAGGTCGTCCGTATCCAATCCGCCGAGGACGAACACCTTGCATCTCGACAGGAGGGCGGAGTTCAACTCGAAGGAAGGGTTCTCCGTCGTCGCTCCGATGAGGGTCACCGTACCCTTCTCCACATATGGCAGGAATGCATCCTGCTGGGTCTTATTGAAACGATGGATCTCGTCCACGAACAGGATGGTCCGTCTCCCCTTGCGCCTCCTGACCTCGGCCTCCGCCATGATGTTCTTGATGTCGGCCATACCTCCGGTCACGGCGGAGAAATCGACGAATTCTGCGGCCGTATGCTTCGCGATTATGGATGCGAGGGTGGTTTTTCCAACCCCCGGGGGCCCCCATAGGATCATGGAGGCCACCCTGTCCTGCTCGATCATGTTGCGGATTATCTTCCCCCGACCTACGAGATGCCGCTGGCCTACAAAACCGTCCAGATCCTGCGGGCGCATCCTGTCGGCCAATGGCGAGACGCCTGCATGGACTTCGTCTGTGAATAACGATGTCTGGGTCATGTATCACTCTGGAGGGTCTTCCCGCCTTCCTGCCTTCCAATCGCGTATCGCTTCGAGCCTCTTGCGATAGAACGCCTCGTTCCCGCGGTCCCCGGGGGTGTAGTATATCGCATCCTTGAGGGAATCGGGAAGGCATTGCATCTTCGTGATTTTCTCCTCCGTACCCTCCGGGTATTCGTAACCCTTGCCGTACCCCAGCTGCTCCATGAGCTTGGTCTCCGCATTGCGAAGCTGCATAGGGACCGGCTCCGCAGGCCTGTTCCTTACATCTGACAGGGCCCTGTCTATAGCGACGGCTACGGAATTGGACCTTGGTGCCAGAGACAGATATATTACCGTCTGCGCAAGGGCGTAACGGCATTCGGGCATGCCCATGTTCTTACATGCGAAGAATGCGGACGTGGCCATGAGCATGGCGTTGGGGTCCGCCATCCCTACATCGTCCCCGGAGAACTCTATCAATCTCCTGGCTATATAGCACGGATCCTCCCCGCCGTCAAGCATCCTGGCCAACCAGTAGACGGCCGCATCCGGGTCGGAGTTCCTCATGGACTTGTGAAGGGCCGAGATGATGTTGTAATGCTCCTCCCCGCTTTTGTCATATAGAAGGGACTTCCGGCTGATGCAATCTGCGACCGCATCCTTGGTCACCGTGACATGTCCGTCTGCGGAAGGACTGTCGGCAACGGCGGCCTCCAAGGTATTGAGTGCGGTCCTCGCGTCCCCGTTGGCGTATTCCGAGATTATGCGGAGGATGTCGTCGTCCGCCGACACCTCCAGATCGGGGAATCCCTTCTCGGCGGCCCTTCTGAGAAGTCCGAAGATATCCTCGGACGACAGAGGCTGAAGAACGAACACCTTGCATCTCGACAGGAGGGCGGAGTTGACTTCGAAGGACGGATTCTCCGTCGTGGCCCCGATGAGGGTTATGCTGCCTTTCTCCACATAAGGGAGGAATGCGTCCTGCTGGGCCTTGTTGAAGCGATGGATCTCGTCAACGAAGAGCACCGTCCTCCTTCCGGACTGCCTTCTCTTCTCGGCGGAGGACATGATCTCCTTGACCTCCTTGGTCCCTCCCGTCACTGCAGAGAAGCTGACGAACTCCGCCTTGGTGCGATTGGCTATTATGCCGGCCAACGTGGTCTTGCCTACCCCCGGGGGCCCCCAGAATATCATCGATGGGACCTTGTCCTGCTCGATCATGTTGCGAAGGATCCTGCCTTCTCCCAGGAGGTGCCCCTGACCGACGAACTCGTCGAGATCGCGAGGCCTCATACGGCCTGCCAACGGCATTATCCCTTCCGACTTCCCGGTCTTCGGTACGTCCCCGAAAAGAGTGGTCTGCGCCATCTCAATGCTCCGTCCGTTCCATGGAGGTCATCATATTGAACATTAACGTCACAGGAAAATACAGATGCCGGCATCGGACAGATACAACAATGTCATGCTGGCACATCCGATTTCATAAATCCTGATACTGTGGACAGAACACGCAAGGAAGAATCAGAGTAGATACAAGTGGTGCAGAGGGCGGGATTTGGACCCGTGGACCGCTAGGGATTAGGCCCTGAACCTAACGTCGTTGGCCAAGCTTGACTACCTCTGCAGCGAGGACGCTTATCCCGTTTTACTATAAAAACCGAGTGGTAAAAATGATTGTAAAGGATTTAAAGAGGATGAAATCCGAAAGAACTTCAATCCTTCATTATCTTCATCCAGCCACCAGACTCGTAGATCGCGAGTTTCCTCTCGGCGAGGATCTCCTCGAACTCATCCCATGTGATGACGTCGAGCCTGTTGTTGGTTCCCTTGGTGAACTGGACCCCGGACGTTCCCTTGACCTTTCCGGGCTTGAGCCCCTTGATCTTGGCGATGTTCTTCGCCTTATCGAACGCAATTTTCTGCATTGCCATGTGTATCCCACTTGCCGGAACCCCGGCCAAAAACATAATCCAAATCGTTTATATTTAAGATTTATTGCTGGCACATGTTTTTCTGTTTCAAAATAATAGATAACTGGCACATTTTGTCGTAAAAAATTACAGTCTGGGGTTTCCCATGCGGTTGAAAAAACGGACCGAGGCATAACCCCTCCATCTCTTTCAATTGATAAGTCATATAAATGTAAACTTGATACGGGTCTCCCCTCCCTCCAGGATATCGGGCACATCCATCATTTTCCCACATACGACTCCGATATCGATGTATGGCCTCATCCACTGGTCCGCTACAGCCGAAAAACCTTAAATCAAACCACCCATGGATGTATCATGGAAGGCGGAGAGAGCGGATACCATACCGCATTGAACGGAACCGACATGACTCCGGAGAAGGCTCAGACCGTCGGACTCCGTCTGGGTTCTGTTTTCAAGACCATAGCGGTCGGCATGGACGCATCTCCAAGCAGCCCCATGATACGCAACTCCCTCGAATCCGGGATAACCGCCGCCGGCGCACATGTGATTGATGCTGGGATAACCGCCACCCCCGTCATATGCTGTGCATACGGTGGCATGTGCGATTGCATAGTCTGCATAGGGAGCCCGGACAGTTATGGAACCGTCAGCGGCATCACCGCATATTATCCCGACGGATCGCGCATCTCCGCAGAATCGATGAGGGAGATCATGGACGGTGCGGATTCGAACCTCCCGTCATACGACGGCATCGGGCAGATCTCCGTCGACGATTCCGCCAATGAGACATACATCCATGGACTGACGGAGGAGGGGTTGAAAAGCGGCGGATTCGCCATTCTGGACTGCAGATGCGGAAGCACCTCCCTCTGCGCACCCCGCGCCCTCTCCGAGACGGGGGCGGACATAATCAGTCTCAACGCACACATAGGTGAGAAAAGACCTCCCCGCTCCCCCGGGATCGGCAAAGCGGACCTCGCCAACATATCCGACTTCGTCAACGCGAGTACCGGAAGCATAGGATTGGCCTACAACGGTGACGGCACAAAGATGGCCCTGATGGACGAAAGCGGGAAATTCGTCACGGGAGAAAGACTGCTGGCACTTATGCTCAGATATATCCGCCCGAGGGTGGCGGTGATACCGTTCGGATCGCCCGAGGTGGTCGAGGATGCGTTCTGGGCACCTGCCCTCGACTACGACAGGGAGCCGGGGGAGGAGGAGAACAGAAGGGTCATCAGGGTGGATAACTCGCTGGAGGCCGTGACGACCGCCGTCAAGGACAACAACGCCGATTTCGCAGGCATGACCGACGGGACGTTCATCTTCCCCAAGAGATCCCTTTGTCCGGATGCGGTCTACGCCTCGGCCATCATATCCTGCCTTGCGGGACAGAGGAGCATAAGGAACATCCTCGAAGAACTCCCGTCATACTACAACATGAGTGCCAAGGTGAAGTTCTCCGGTAACCTCGAGATGTTCGGTCGGAGGTTCATAGAGAAGATCACGGACTACGACATAAGGGAGATCTCCATCGGCGACGGATGGAAAGTCGTCATGAAGAACGGGATATACTTCATCAATCAGGATTCCGACGACCCTAAGTCCCTCAGGATAAATGCGGAATCCCAAGACAAGGTCTACCTGGTGTCGATGCTCGACCAGGCGACCGACATAATAAAGTCGTGCGAGTGATCAGACATCCGCCACGGTGCCGTCCGCATAGAGTATATCCAGATGGATCGGTTCCCCTGCGGAGTTGTATGCCCTCCAGCTGTGCCGGTCATAGGGCTGGCAGGTGATGAAATGGATCCCGCCCATACTCCCGAAGACGTCCTTGTCGTCGTCGGAGGCCTCGTTGGAATACCCGGGGTGGGAATGGGCCGACCCGCTCCTGTGGAAATCTACCGGGTCCATCCAATCGAATATCACACTGTGCGAATCCCCGAATATCGTCCCCGGAAGCATCACCAATTCATCTATGACCCCATCATGTTCCCGATGGAGGCATATGAACTCGTCGGGGTAGGTGGATTTCGCCGACTCGTTGAGGGAGTCGATGAAATCGATACTCACGCCCCTTATCCTGTTCATATCGCATTCACCAGTTTGTTCCTGACACGGGAGTAGAAATCCTGATGGAACGTGATGAACCTAGCTTTCTCGGCGGATCTCACGAAATCCACCTTCGCCCCGCCCTCTATGGGGTGCTCGGCCTGACCGTCGATAACCAGGAGACATCCCTTGTCCAGAACGCATTCCACCGTCACTTTGGAATCGGACGGCACGACGAACGGTCTCGAGGCGAACTTATAGGCGGCCATCGGTACGATGACGAATGCGTTGACCTTCGGATCTATGAGGGGGGCGCCGAGACTCATGGCATATCCGGTGGAACCGGTGGATGTGGAGACGATTATGCCGTCCGCCCTCACCTCCGTGGCGAGCTTGTCGTCCACATATACCTTGAACTGACGGATCTTGGCGACGGAATCCGTATGGACCACCGCCTCGTTGACGGCCGTCTCATACATCTCCCCCTCGGAAGAGGAATCGAGCTTGAACCGTTCGTCGACTGTGTATTCCCCTCTGCGGAGTCTCGCCATCCCTTCCTCGATGTCGTCGACACTGACCTCGGCAAGGAAACCGACACCTCCGGCATTGATGCCGACCACGGGGGCGCTGTTGTTCATCAGAGTGCGGAGGATGGTCCCATCCCCTCCGATCGTCACCATGATGTCCACCCACATGTCGCAGATCTCCATACCCGGCTTTCCGAGGATGTTCCCTGCAGATTTGTCAAAAATTATTTTCTCTCCTTCGAGAGCACTGACTACCCTTTCCGCATACTCCCTCACATTGGGAACGTTCGGATTGGCCACCAGACCGAACACCGGACCGTCGCCCATGCTTTTGGCACGTCTTTTCATGACGAAATCGAACAGGGCCGGATCCGCACATGCGAGGAAGTTCGACCTGGATTCCAGGTTGAACGGCATATCCATCCCCTCCCCCTTCAGATCGTATATATGGCCGCCCGCCTCCATGAGGAGGAGATAGCTGGCTGCGATATCCACCACCCTGATGGCGCGCGCATACCTCTCGGAGTTCATGTAGAACCCGTCCGCCTGACCTTCCGCGACCAGTTCCATCTCCAGCGAGGCGCAGCCGTAGGAACGGGACGACTTGACCCGCTTGGCCAACTCGAACGCCGACGGGTCCGCGCCGTTGCCCAGATAGATCATCATGAAGAGGTCCCTCTCATCGAGTTTCCGGACATGCATCCTCCTGCCGTCCTTGTAGGCCCCCTTCCCTTTCTCGGCCCACATGGACTCGCCGGTCATGACGTTGCGGAGATACGCGTAACGGACGTCCGAAAGACGGCTCTTCCCGACGGCCATGGATACGGTGTACATGGGAACCCCTGCGATGGCGTTGGACGTACCATCTATGGGATCCAACACAAGGGTGTCCTCAAACCCGTTGTCCACATATCCTATCTCCTCGCTGAGGACGTTCAGGGGGACGTTGTTCCGGACGATGTAGTCGAGGACCGTGTTCTCCGCGACTTTATCCACTTCCGAGGTGGGGGTCCCGTCCGCCCCCATCTCTATGTCCTTGCCCAATTCCGGACCGGGGATCAGACCGACGGCCTTCACGACCGCATCGGCGATATCCCGGAGGATGTCCAACATATCCGTCATACCACGACTACCGTGCCGGTGACTTTTAAGGTTGTCCATGCTCCCTTGTTTTTATACCTCCCATGCATCGGAGGACCCATGCAGCCCCTGGAATTCTCGAACGGCACGGTATTCTCCGAAGGAAGGCACATCTACACCATATCCGCGGCCCCCGGACACCGCGTATACGGGGAGAGGACGCCCGTGGTCGACGGAAAGGAGTACAGGGAATGGAACCCCAACAGGAGCAAACTCGCCGCATACATAGCGAACGGGGGGAAGGTCCTGCCCATAGGGAAATGCAGCAACGTCCTCTACCTGGGGGCGTCCAGCGGTACCACGCCCTCACACGTGTCGGACATGGCATCCGAAGGGAAGGTGTACTGTGTGGAGTTCGCCCCGAGGATGTTCAGGGAGCTGGTGGGGAACTGCTCCCCCAGACCGAACATGATGCCTATCCTCGCAGATGCCACCAAACCATCGGAGTACCAGTTCGTCGTAGGTTCCGCCGACGTGGTCTATGAGGACGTGGCCCAGAAGAACCAGGCGGACATCCTCGCCGACAACATGGAGGTATTCGGGGCGAGATACGGCATGGTCGCGGTCAAGGCCCGCTCCGAAGATGTCGCGGAAGCACCCAAAGCCGTCTTCAGACGGGCCGAGGAGAGACTGAAGGAAAGGGGGATGAGGATATTGGACGCCCGCAGCCTGGAACCGTTCGAGGACTCCCACGAGATGATAGTGGTGGAAAAGGCATGAACGGGGATACCGACGATACGATATACACCATCGCATTCAAGGACGGACTCTTCCTGATGGTGTGGAACCCTAAGAGAAAAGGATGGGAGATGCCCGGAGGACATGTGAAGACGGGGGAGACCCGCATCGAAGGGGCGAAGAGGGAGTTCGAAGAGGAATCCGGCTGGACCGTGGACATCAAAGAGGTCCGCGACCTCGGTCATTGCCGCGTATGTGCAGGCATCCTCGGAGACCGCATATCCGCCGACCACGAGATGACCGTAAGGCTGTTTGCAGAACTGCCGGACGAGCTCTCGTTCCCACGCGACGAATACATGGACACCGTACCTTGGGCCAAAGGCGTGATCGACGACGCCGACGTCTCATGATAATATAAATTAATAACAAATTATTTGTTATAATATCTTTTAAATACTGTGTCCCGATAAGGAGACTAAGCCTCGCCGCCAAGATGAGTGATTCATTATGGCAAGAATGCATACTAGAAGAAAGGGAAAGGCTTGCTCCAAGCGCCCCATGATCACCGAGAACCCCGACTGGGTACCTCTTAAAGCCACCGAAATAGAGGACCTTGTAGAGAAGTTCGCAAAGGACGGAGTCACTCCGGCCATGATCGGAATGATCCTCAGGGACCAGTACGCCGTACCCAACGTAAAGCTCGCTACGGGCAAGACCGTCACCGAGATCATGGCAGACAGGAACGTCAAGGGAGAGCTTCCCGACGACCTCACCAACCTCATGGTCCGTGCGATCAACCTGAACAACCACATCAAGCAGAACCCCAAGGATGTTGCAAACAAGAGGGGTCTCGCTCTGATCGAGGCGAAGATCAGGAGGCTCGAGCGCTACTACAAGGAGACCGGTGTCCTTCCCAAGACGTGGAAGTACTCTCTCGCTAACGCAGAACTGATGCTTAAGTGAGCTCCATGGTCGATTCCGACCTTCCATCAAAACTACTTTCCATTCTTTCAAAAGCCGCGGACATCGTCCGCGGTCACAATTTTATCCAAGTCTATTCCCATTACGACGCCGACGGCATAACGGCCGCATCCATCGTCGGAAAGGCCCTCCATCGTGCAGGGAAGGAGTACAGGATCACCATATTCCCGACCCTGATAGACGAATTCATGCAGGTCATCGAGAGCACTCCGTCGGAATGCGTCATCGTAACGGACCTAGGTGCATCGTACATAGACCGTTTCGAAAAGATGACCTGCGACGTCATCGTCCTCGACCACCACACACTCAGAGGGGATTCGGAGAAGGTTTGTTACGCCAACCCCCACATGTTCGGAGTCGACGGGATGACATCAGGATGCGGTGCGACCATGGCATTCCTCTTCGCCATTGCGATGGACGAGAGAAACTGGGACCTGGCACCTCTCGCCATGGCGGGAATAGCCGGAGACCGGCAGCACCTCAACGGCATGAGCGGATTCAACACCTTCGTCTTCGAAGGGGCCGTCGACAGAGGACTTGTAAAACCGATGTCGGGATCGCTCATCCCCATTGGAAGGCTGTATGACGAACTGCTCATCTCCACGGATCCGTATATCCGCGGGGTCAGCGGAAACAGGGAAGGGATATCCAGACTCCTCAAAGATGCGGGCATTCCGGAGGACAGGGACTATGTGGACCTGACCGAGGAGGAGAGCATCAGACTGTCTTCCCTGATCGCCATAAGACTCATCCAGCAAGGCGTATCGCGTGAAAAACTGGAGGAACTGGCCAGGACCAAATACTATCTCCCGGGGTGGAACACCGATGCGGAGAGTCTCTCGTCCTTCCTGAACTCCTGCGGACGCCAGAACATGCCGTCGGTAGGGATAGGTGCAGGGATGGGGGACCCCGACTGTCTGAAACAGGCCAAGGAACTCGATAACACTTCCCGGAAACAGCTCATGGAGGGGATCAAAGTCCTTGATAATGGCGAGAGCATCATCCAGATGGAGAACATCCAGTGGTTCGACAGTTCATCCACGGGATTCACCGGAATGCTCTGCGGCACCGTCATGAGTTACATAGGGGACCCCGACAAACCCACCATCGGCATAAATGCATCCGACGAGAACGCCAACGTATCGTCCAGAGGCACATTCTCCCAACTGGCAAAAGGTATCGACCTCGCCGAAGCGATGAAAGAAGGATGTGCGTCCGTCGGAGGGGAGGGAGGAGGACATAAGATAGCGGCCGGAGGGTCCTTCAAGTCCGAGAAGAGAGACGAGTTCCTGAAAAACGTAGACGCCATAGTAGGCAGGCAGAAGCAGGGGAAGTCTGCCTCCTAATAGTAAAATATTATTTTACTTACGCCAAGTAACAGAGACCTCATCCGTTCTGAATCTCTGCCTGACCTCTGTGTCCCCCACATCCATCCTCACACCGGACGAGTACATGAGGTTCCCGAGCCAAGCGATCATGGCGCCGTTGTCCCTGCAGAACTGACGGTCGGGAACGAACATCCTTCCGCCCCTTTCCTTCGCCATCTCGCCCACCATCTCCCTGAGGCGGCCATTCTGCGCTACACCGCCCCCTAAGAGCACTTCGGACTTACCCACATGGGCCATGGCCCTTTCCGTGACCTCCGTGAGCATCGAGAAGGCGGTCTCCTGAACGGAGAAACATATGTCCTCCAAACGGCAACCCTTTTCCTTGTACGCCATGGCCGCGGTCAGAATCCCGGAGAAGGCTATGTCCATGCCTTTGACGGAATACGGAAGATCCAGCAACTTATCCCCGTCTAAAGCCAGCTTCTCGATGGTCGGACCGGCATAGAATCCGAGACCGAGGTCACGGCCCAACTTGTCCAGCATATTGCCTATTCCGACATCCTGGGTCTCTCCGAATATCCTATACCTGCTGTCGGAATACGCTATGACCTGTGTGTTCCCGCCGGATGCATATAGGAGGCACGGATCGGTGCACCCGGTCATCGCATTACCGATCTCTATGTGGGAGATGCAATGGTTGACGCCGATTATCGGAACATCCAGGGAAAGCGCGAGAGCGCGGGCGGCGGTCCCTGCCACACGGAGACAAGGGCCGAGGCCGGGACCCATGGAGAATGCGACGAGGTCTACATCCTTCAACGATATCCCTGCATCGGAAACGGCCTTCTCTATATCCCCCGCCACCACCTCGGCATGGTGGTTGGCCGCCTCCCTGGGGTGAAGACCTCCCTGAGGAGGCCTATACATGTCGATCACGTTGGAGAGGACCTTCCTCTCCGAATCGACCACGCCTACCCCCAAAGTATGGGCCGTTCCCTCGATACCGAGCGTTATCATCGGACCGCTGACATCCTAGGTCATAATAAACCCTTGTGATTGGGATGCCCTGCGCTGGCCACCCTTTATAAAGGACCCATAAAGTATAATAATGACCAGTTGTTACGGAGGAATACTGGGCTCGTGGTCTAGGGGTTATGACGTCACATTGACATTGTGAAGGTCGCCAGTTCAAATCTGGCCGGGCCCACCATCCTTGCAATCCGCAGGGATTTTTGCCACAATCTATGGTTTTGAGATGTTTATTACGATCCTCGGCGGAGTATTCGACCGGATACGATGATCGGCGATCGCTCGGTAGGAAGACATGTTTCCAAATCCACATGCCTACACCATCCCATAAGAAAACAATGATTGGCCACCCGGGCGATGACCCGGGCGACCTCGTTCAGAGATCGGAGTTCAGCTATACGACCCAACAGGATATGCGTTTGCCTTTCTCAGTGAGCCGGACCATCTTCCTAAAGGGTCTCTGATTCTCACGCACCTCTTGGACCAATCCCTCCTCCACAAGATGGTCTACTCTCTTCTTCACCGTGTCTGAAGAACTGGCAACGATGTTGATGAGATCCGTCTTCTGTATCGGGCCGTTCCTAAGGACGTACAATATCGTCAGAGTGTACTTCTCATCCAATTTCATAAGAGGTATGTCCAAATGTCTTCTACGCTCATCAGTATTGTCAAGGTTCAATTCGGGCATACCGATTGAAATCTAATTTATGCAATTATATTTATCATCCCGATTTTCGATAATCGGGATGCATGAAACCGGGTCCACCGGTATGTAAAAACATGATTTTACGGCAATATCGCCAGATTCTCGCTGCGTACGACGTCTTTGTGGGGCATGACCCCATTGAGGGCGGCCTTGGCCGCATCCGAACGCATCCCGCGTATGCGGTTGATCTCCTCGGACCCGTAATCGACCACGCCTCTGGCGATGATGTTGCCCCCGCACACGATATCCACTATGGCCCCCGCCTCGAAGGTCCCCGTGGCATACTTGACCCCCACGGGCAGCAACGAACGATGTGCCAGTATGGCCTTTCCTGCACCGTCGTCCACGAACAGGGAACCGTTGGGACAGGCCGCCTTTATCCATCTCCTCTTCTTCGATATGACGTTGTCCGAAAGGAACACCGTTCCGATGTCCTCTCCGCCGACGGTCCTGAGGATTATATCCGGCTCGGCACTGCTGGCGATTATCATCCTGCAGCCTGCGTCGTTGCATATCTTGGCCGCATTGAGTTTCGTCCTCATGCCCCCGGTACCCATCTTGGTCCCGGGTCCCCCTGCGACTTTTATTATATCCTCGCTAAGACCGTCTACTACGGAGATCAGTTTGGCATCCGGGTTGTCCTTGGGATTGCCGTCGTAGAGCCCAGCGACGTCGGACAATATGACAAGCAGGTCTGCATCCGCCCTGCTGGCTATTACTGCGGACAGAGTGTCGTTGTCTCCGAATACGGCCCCGATCTCCTTGACCGATATGGCATCGTTTTCGTTGAAGATCGGTATCACGCCGTACTTCAGAAGTGTGGATATGGTGTTGTTGAGGTTGAGCACCGTGTCCCTGTCCGAGTAGTCGTCCATCGTGATGAGGATCTGGGCCACGTTGAGTCCGTATCTCTGGAACGCATCGTTCCACTTCTGCATCAGGATACCCTGCCCCACCGAGGCGGCGGCCTGCTTTATGGGGACCTCGTTAGGCTTCGGCCGTGCGTTCATCGCCTTGAGACCTATGCCTATGGCCCCGGAAGACACGATCAGGACCTCCTTCCCCTGGCCCTTGAGATTGCTTATCTGACGGGCGACGCCGTCCATGAAGTCGGAGGACGGTACGGAACCGCCCATGGTTATCGACGAGGTACCTACTTTGATTACCACCCTCTCGACGTCTCCCAGCAGTTCCTTCCTGTCCATGGCACATCACAGCCTGTATTCCGCATCTATATGCCTGTGCGTATACTTCTTCGCATCGGGACCGGAATACTCCTTGACGGTCTGCCCTTTCCCGACAAGGACGTACTTGTAGATCATCAGACCATCCATGCCCATGGGCCCGCGTGCGTGCACCTTGCCCGTGGAGATGCCGACCTCCGCCCCCTTGCCGAAACGGTACCCGTCGGCAAACCTGGTGGATGCGTTTATGAATACGTCGGCGGAATCCACCCTCCTGACGAAATCCCTCTGCCTCTCCTCGTTCTCCGAGATTATGCAATCTGTGTGATGCGAACTGTGGGAGTTGATGAAATCTATCGCCTCGTCGGCGGAATCGACCACTTTTATGGCGATTATGCGGGAATCATACTCGGCATACCAATCGTCATCGGAGGCGTCCTTCACATCGAATCCGAGCATGTGGGGTTTGCATCTCCCATCCACCCTCATCTCCACACCGTTGGCCGCGAACAGGTCGGCCATACGGGGAAGGAAATATCTGGCGACCTTGGAGTTGACCAGGAGCTTCTCTGCCGCATTACAGGCCGCAGGGTACTGTATCTTGGAGTCGAGGGAGACCTTGAACGCAGTATCCATGTCCGCATCGGCATCCACATAAACATGGCATATGCCCGCCGAATGACCCAGCACCGGGATCCTTGTGTTCTCCTGTATGTAACGAACGAACGAATAGGATCCCCTGGGGATCAACAGGTCGATGTAACTGTCCAGTTTCAATATCTCGGCTATGTCCTCCCTGGTCTCCATGAGGACGAACGCCTTGCCGGGGACTCCGGCCGATACCGCCGCATCCCTCAGGATATCGAAGAGAACCCTGTTGGAGCGTCTCGCCTCGGAACCGCCCTTGAATGCGATGCTGTTACCGCTCTTGAGACACAGGGACATGATCTGGGGGACGACATCCGGACGGGATTCGAATATCACGCCTATCATGCCGATTGGGCATCTCACCTGATAAAGGACCAGGTTCTCGTCCAGTTCGGTGGCGGACATGGTCTCCCCCACAGGGTCGGGTAAGGCGGCCACGTCCTTCAGGCTGAACACCATGTCCGAGATCTTGGAGTCGCTAAGTCTGAGCCTGCTTAGGATCTCCGCCGGGACCTTCCCCTCGGAGTCGCGTACGTCCTCCGCATTTGCCTCCAATATAACGGAACGGTTGGCTTCCAGAGCCTCCGCCATGGCATTCAACGCAGAGTTCTTGACGCCCGTGTCCAGGGCGGCCATCTCCAGGGCCGCGGCCTTTGCGTCCCTTATCTCGGATACAGTATCCGTCATGACGGCTCAATCGACCTTTATCATTTAAAACTTGATAGAAAAGAAGGGACTATGAATTATAAATATGGGAAAATGGTTGGTCTGTCCGAGCCGAGATAGCCAAGCCCGGTATGGCGGTGGTCTCGAAAACCACTGGTCCTTGACCTCGGGAGTTCGAATCTCTCTCTCGGCGCCATTCTTACATTCTGGCTACCCTCATGGCGCGGAGGTACGTCCGCACCATTGAGTTCGGATCTCCCACGAACAATACGACTTCTGTCACATCCTCTCACGGCATTGTTAGATCGTTTCGCAGAGGTTTTACGGGATTCCCACCGCTTTCGGGCCATCCGATGGCGCTACGCTCACGATCATCAACCCACAGAAGATGTCGAAGAGGCATTTCTTTAATACGGCCGGATGCGATATGGAATCATGATGGACACCATGTCAAATGGGGGGGGGGGACAAATATGGTTCTCCGCCTCCATCCTATAAGGCACTGAGGACACTCCTCATCACAGGTCTGTTGTTGGTGTGTTGTTTCACTCTGATGAATTATTCAGGCGATTCCTCTGCGGAAACATCCGATGTCTGCGGAGATAATCTGACCTGGACCCTGGATGAAAAGGGCACCCTCACGATATCGGGTACCGGTGATATGTACGATCGCCCCTCGGGAATCAGTGAACCCCTGTTCACCCCTATGCACCTGGTCAGGACCGTAGTTATCTGTGACGGTGTCACCTCCATCGGGGACTACGCGTTCTTTGGATACCCTTACCTCTCCGAGGTCACTATACCAAACTCGGTGAAGTCAATCGGAGACTATGCGTTCTTCCAATGCGAAGCCCTGACCAACATCACAATCCCGAGCTCGGTGACATCGATCGGAGACCAAGTGTTCACCCTGTGCTCCACACTCACAGGGATCACGGTTTCGGAATCCAATCCTTCATACAGCTCCGATAACGGTGTACTATTCGACAAAGGCAAGGAGGAATTGATCCATTATCCTGTCGGAAACGGGAGGACGTCATATGCGATACCCAATACCGTGACCTTGATCGGAGAGTTTGCGTTCCGGGAATGTAAATACCTGACCGACATCACCATTCCCGATTCGGTGAAGACGATCGGAACCAAGGCGTTCCAAGGGTGCATAGGATTGAAGGGCATCACCATCCCCGACTCGGTGACGTCCGTCGGAGACGGTGCGTTCCAGTCATGCTACTATCTAGTCAATGTCACCATCCCAAATTCGTTGAAGTCTATCTCAAAGTACATGTTCTCGAATTGCTCCTATCTAGTCAGTGTCACCATCCCCGATTCGGTGGAGACGATCGGAGAGAGCGCGTTCTTCAGATGCAGTGAACTTAGACAGGTCACCATCGGCAACTCGGTAGAGACAATCGAAAAATATGCGTTCGAGGGATGTACAAATCTTACCAATATCACCATCCCCGACTCGGTGGAGACGATCGGAGAGAGAGCGTTCTCCGAATGCAAAAGTCTGACCAACACCACCATCCCCGACTCGGTGGAGACGATCGGAGAGTACGCATTCTATTATTGCGAATCCATGACAAAAATCACCATCCCCGATTCGGTGAAGAATATCGGGGGTAGTGCGTTCCGGAACTGCGAATCCGTGACAGAAGTCACCATCGGCAACTCTGTGGAGACGATCGGAGAGTATGCGTTCCGGAACTGCAAATCCATGACCGAGATCACCATCGGTAGCTCCGTGACGTCCATCGGAAACGGTGCATTCCTGTATTGTGACAATATCAGAGAGGTGGTGAACTACAGTTCTCTCAACATAGTTGCCGGAAAGACGGATTACGAAAACATTGGAAGAAATGCATATTTCGTGCATACCCCCTCGTCCGAGCGTCCCTACACAAAGGTGCAGTCGAACTACCTCACAGCCTCCCAAGTGACGATACCCGATTCCGTGACCTCCATCGGAAACTCCGTGTTTTTGAATTGCAAATCACTCGAAAGTGTCACCATCCCGGATTCCGTGACCTCCATCGGAGAGAATGCGTTCAGTGGATGCACCTCGCTCACCGGCATCGTCATCCCGAGCTCGATGACATCGATCGGATACGCTGCATTCTCCGAATGCACCTCGCTCACCGGCATCACGGTATCGGAATCCAACCCTTCATACAGCTCCGATGGCGGCGTCCTCTTCGACAAGGACAAGGATGCATTGATCCAGTACCCTGTCGGGAACGACAGTAAATCGTATGTGATACCCGATTCCGTGACCTCGATAGAGGATTTCGCATTCTACGGTTGCACTTCCATCACGAGTATAACCTTCCCCGACTCCGTATCATCGGTCGGATACGCTGCATTCTACGGATGTACATTCTGTGATACGGCAGGTAACGAGATCTGCCAGGATGCAGACTGTCTGAAAGGACGTCATTTCCATGGATCCGATTGTGACAAGCTCACTATGGCCGATACAGATGACATCATCATCGACGAGGCCGTCGATCCCACCTGTACGGAAACGGGAAACACCACGGGCAAGCATTGTTCCGAATGCGGTGTGATCATTTCGGAAAAGAAGATCCTCCCTGCTTTGGGACACGTCAAGGGCACCCATCACGAAGCTTCCGATTCCACATGCACCTCGGCAGGAAACGTGGAGTACTGGGATTGCGGCAATGGTTGCGGCAGCTATCTGGATGACAGCCTCGACATCCTGGATGTCGTCTTCATCGACGCTCTCGGACACGAAAAGGGCACCCATCACGAAGCGGTCAATGCCACATGCACCTCGGCAGGGAACCCGGAGTACTGGGATTGCGACAACGGATGCGGAAGCCACCTCGACGACAACCTCGACATAATAGCCGACATCGTCATCAAGGCCCTCGGTCACGACACCACGGATCATGCTGCGAAGGCCGCAACCTGCACGGAGAAGGGATGGAGCGTTTATCAGACCTGTTCCAGATGCGATTACAGCACATATAAGGAGATCCCAGCATTGGGTCACACCGTAGTCGTGGACAAAGCGATTCCCGCGACGAAGACATCCGTCGGACACTCCGCGGGAACGCACTGTTCCGTCTGCGACACGATCCTGAGCGGTAACGAGGAGATCCCAATGCTTCCATCCGAGGCCACGAAGACGGAGGTATCCGTATCGGAAGGTTCCGCGATCATGGACAAGGATTCCGTACAGGCGGTCATCGACGAAGGTCTCTCCCTTGAGATCAGGGATTCCGACCTCTCCATCGACATCCCCAATTCCGTCCTATCCAATGTAATTTCCGGAAAGGAGGGGGATGTCAGCTTGGATGTGGCAGAGGTCTCCGCCGGCGATCTCGGTGAGGCACAGAAGGATGCCGTGAAGGATGCCGATCTGATCATCTCGATCGACCTTTCGGTAGGCGGGACTGCGATACACGAACTGGGTGATGATGTCATCGTCACCGTGAACTACACCCCGTTATCCGGCAAGGATACTTCGAAGATGTACGTCGCATACGTGAAGGACGACGGAACCATCGAGAAGATCGACTGTTCGTATGCGGACGGGAAGGTGACCTTCACCACCGATCACTTCTCCTTCTATGCTATCATGTACGACGATCCCGAGTCGGAGTCGGGATTCCCGACCGTGTATCTTGTCATCGGTGTGATCGCGGCCCTGGTACTCGTCGGAGGAGCGATCGCGGTCGTGAGAAGACACGGATAAACAAATTTCCCGGCCCTGTGCCGGGAAAACCCCTTCCGTATACTTTTCCGGTTCTTCGACGGATCGTGTGGGATGCCACACTGATCTTTTCGATGAAACGCAACGCTGATCCTGCCCGGGATAAGCACGGCTGTGGTCCTGGTAGTCGCGCTGAACGGGAGGCCTTCGGAGGAAGGTTATTATCCCCGTCATGATGTGAAGGGTCCGAACAGGCGTTCGATGAGGATCTCCGAGTCGACCATCAGCAAGGACCTCAGTCAGCTGAACCAGCTGTTCCTCTGGGTCGGCAACCATGAGATCGAGACTTTCCGTGCGTTCGGAGGCGTCTACAGGCCCCATGCGTACACCGGCAGGAAGAGGCCGATGTCCAACGACGTCATCGACAGGGTCTATGAACTTGCCAGGGAGACGGACAGATGGGACGTCCTCAGGGGATGCATGACGGTGATCCTCTGCTGCAGCTGCGGTCTGAGACCGCAGGAGGCACGCCAGCTCTATGCCGACGACATCGTCCTCATGGGCGACCGTTCCGTCGTGCATGTGGAGCACGTCAAGGGCGAGGGTACCTGGGGAGAGCCCAGGAACGTCCTGATCATGGACGGTGTCGAGGACATCTTCAGGAAGTACCTCGGGATGAGGGCGGAGGTCCTCAGGGAACACGGGATCGAGAGCAGGGCGATGTTCCCTCCGCTGAAGGGGGATGCGGAGTTCTACTGCCAACAGTCCTTCGGCAGGCTCAAGAAGGTCGTGGAGGACATCCTCGGGACGAAGTTCGAGCTCCGTCCGGTCGCAGGGCATTCGGTCAGAGGCTCCTAGACAAGGGCAACCTGATCGAGGACGTCTCCGTGGCCATGGGTCATGCATCCACGAAGACCACTGAGGGGTACTACGCACGCGGTCGTGAGGACATCGTCATGAACAGGATACTGTCGCGCGAGCGCGGTCAGGAGGTGTCCTGAGGCAGTTGGAAACGGACCCGTATGCGTGGGGAAGGACTCATCAGAAAGCCTTCCCCATGCGTGGGTCCAACCACCAAAAGTTGGCACAAATCGGAAAATCATAACTTTAAAATCCAACTATCTGGATTAACCAAAAGTGGGCCCGTCCGGGCCTACGTCCCGGAGTTCAGGGAGGACCTGGCCCGTATGAACGAAGGGAAGGTCGGACGTCCCTACGAGTACTCCGACGCGCTCGTCTTCTGGCTCCTGACCGCCATGACCCTCTTCAACAGCGACTACCGGTGCGCGGTCGGTTTCTTCGGACCGGTGCTGAGATACATGGGGGTGCGGGTCCCCTCCTACACGAGGTTCCTGGAGAGGTGCCACGCCCTGGCGGAGGAGCACCTCCTGGAGGACGGGTGCGACGTGAAGAGGAGGTACGGGGACGGGGTGTTGTCGGTATACGTGTCCCCGTACGTCACGGACAGGGTCAGGAGGGTCGGGGTGGACTCCTCGGGCCTGAGCCTCTCCTGTCCCAACAGATGGCGCGGTAGGAAATGGAAGGGGGCGTTTTCGCCCCGTATGGCGGAAAATACGAAGGATCCGGGCGGGATCGGGGTCTTACGCCCTTTCCCCGGACCTCGGAAGAACAAGGATCAAAAATTCAAAAGAGGGGTGCCGAATCCACGGATTCGCTGGATGTGCAGAACGCATTCGACGTACTCGGAAAGGCCATCGGTTCGAAGAGGGGTAATGAGGGAAGTATCGAACTGCTGAAGGAATGCAGCAATATTCCCCCGATGTCCGAAGCACTTGCTACTTCGGAGAAGTCGGAAGAAGGGTCCCCGGAGCTTCCGGAGAAGTCCGGGGATGAGGGCCAGACCGCTTGATTGCCCGACGTTCGAATTTTTAATGATTAGGGCCCATTTAGCTAAAGCTATAATCACAAATGAGGAATATAGTTTGATCTATAGTTTGATCTTGGGTCTTGCACATCCACAACGTTGGTTACCTCAACTCTCTGAGTTTCACCGCAATCTTCCCAGTGTTGACTCCACATGATGGAATAACTTCCGGAATAGTTATTATGTACTTCTCCATTAATCTTAATCCCAAAAATCTGACCGTTTTTCAGCATGAATTCAAGGTAGATCATCGCATCAGAAAATTCTTGGATACTGAATGAAACATCACTTGTTGTAGGTGTGAGACATTCATTACGGATCAATTTCATCGACTCTTTGCATTTTCTCGTTCCGAGGTGAATGTTTTCGAATAATTCTGGCTCTAATTTCCAAGCGAGGTGTATTTCCTCGCCTTCAGTTACCCTTTCGGGAAGTATGAATTTCACCAGTTCGTAGTAATCAGACTTATCGAATTTCTCATAGAAGGGGATGTGTCTGGTCTCTGATCCAGATTGTATGTCGCTGACAATGGCAAAATCACCTTCCGAAACATAGGCATTTCCATTCACTAATTGGGTGATTTTGTAGGTATATCCTCCTTCCGACAGAGGTTGAATAGTCAGAGATGTGTCGGAATCTTCACACAGATAGGTTTTCAGGGACATGCCGTCGAGCGAAATCTCGATTATTGTGTTCTCAACATCCTCTGCTACCTTGTCGAAGAGGATGATTGCGAAGTCTTTTCCGGTTTTGGCTTTGGTTTTAAAGTCATTCATGTTATCGTTCTTCTCGATTCGAGTCAATGGAATTACATAGTCAATTTTCACTGGTAATCTTGATCTCGTGAAGCAATCTTTCTTTTTTCCGAGAACAATTGTTTCAATTTCTCAGTGGTTCTTGTTCTTGTTGTTAGTTCCATTTCACGTTCTTTAATATGTTTGGATAGTTCTCCAATGGCCTTTACAAGTGCCTCTCCTTTCTTTGCTGTCATAGCCTGGGTCTGCTGCTGATATTGCATCCTCTCAAGATCCTTCTTCATTTGACCAAGAGAGGGCCTCCTTCACGGACGTTCAGCCCGGAAAAGGCCCTCAAGATCCTTCTTCATTTGACCAAGAGAGGGCCCATCAATGTCCTCATGCAATTGTTCATTTTGCAATGCAACTATTTCGGATTCACAGGCATTCAGCTTAGCATTCAGAATTTGCAGTTTTGTTGCATTTTCAACATATTTCTTTTGATTCTCTACTTCAGTGTTGTCGGAACCGGTCTTCTTTGCAAGTTTATCTACCTTGTCGTAGAGCTTTTTGATTTGCTTACCGAATTCTTCGAGCTTATCCATCATTGCTCTGAATAACTCGTCATTTTCATTGTCCCTGACGATGGAGAATTCTCCTTCTGATTTCGATACGGTACCCCCTGCAATCTGGGTTATTGTGTAGGTGTAGTTTCCTTTTGCAAGGGGTTGGATGGTGATCGAGGTATCGGACTCATCACATAGGATGGTCTGTATCTTCATACCGTCTGTAAACACCTCGGCCACAATGTTTTCGACATCCTCGGAAACATGATCATAAATGATGGTGGCAAAATCCTTGCCGGATTTTGCCATTGTTTTGAAGTCGTTCATGATTTACATCCTTTTTTAAGACGTTTTTCTAAGTTGTTTACTGCATCAACCCAAGCTTTCTTCTGTTTTGCATCGAGGGCAGGGAAATCCTCCGTATGAGCACATCCGTTGCCGAATTTTCTGATTTTGTGGAATGTCTCATTTTCAATGTCGGTAATTACTTTGTTTTTGGCTGCACGCTCAATGAGATCATCGAGTTTATCCGTTCCATGCAGTTTGCTGCGTAGCAGAGATTCCATCTTTCTCCTTACTCCGACTCCGAACTGGTATCCATTGAGCCTTTCGAGAGGAACATCTTTGCTGTAGATCTCGGCTAGATTCTGGATAAGGTCCATGTATCTCTGGAGTTCGGAGAGGTTGTCCGCTCCTGCAAGCAAGGGAGACACAACTGATAGGGATTTGTTGGCAGAGTTGTATTCCGCAGAGATAGAATCCAATTCCGATTCCTCGACTTTCGAGAGGTCGTATTCAGTAGCCGATTTTATGGCGAAAATAGCCCTCAGTCTGCCAAAGGATTTCGACAAAGCATTAAGTGCAATCAGCTCCGTGGAAACGAAATCTCCGTAGTCAGTGGAAAGAACCGCTGAGACCAAAGCGTTCTTTAGGTTCATTCCTGCCACGAGAATTCCTTTGCTGTTGGAGATCGTGAGGAGTCTGTCGAGAATCTCAAGATCCTTCTGGTTATCTCCGGTTGCAAGGTGGGGACCAAGTTTCGTACAGGGTAGTTTCATACCTAGTCCCGAGATAATCTTGACGGTTTCCTCTGTGTTCAGGTTTCTTCTGCAGAACACCTCTTCCAAAAGTGCGGTCTCTTTCTGCATCCATTTCTTCTTGTCTTTGTTCAGACTGTTTAATGATGCAATGAGATCTCCTGTTTTCTCAAGGTGATTGACGATCCACTTGGATTCATAGGATTCCTCGGAGGAGATTTCCTTCAGGGAAAGGATGGAATTCAGTTCTTCATAGGATGCGGAATCGAAAGTAGATATCACATGGCTCAGGATTTCAGAAATCTCCGATTTCGACAGAGGTCTGGAAACAAGCATTCCGAACTCGCTCTCGCCTTTCAGACCCAGCACCGTTGCTTTCTTCCTGATGAAGATGTATCCTCTGCCCAGTTCCGGTCCGAGGACGTCCACGAAGCTGTACCTTAGCGAATCCATCGGTGTGGCATCCTCGACCTTGCAGTTCTTGGGATTAAATGCTCTGAGTTTGCCTTTGAAGGAGAAGTCCTTCGGCAGCTGGTATCTGTAAGATTCCCACTCCTCAGGAATGACAGTGTACTCGGGAGAGCTCATTCCTTTAGGCAATGCGGAGAGTTCCTCATTTTTACCGAGGAAGTCATCGGCAGTAAAGTATCCCTTTATGAAGTTGGGATCCAGATCGGTATCGAATGCGAAATCTCCAGAGGTTTCGTCGAACTGCAGGTCGATGTGTTTCTTCCTGCACAGCACCTGGGGCTCGTCATCCAAGCGGATTGATAGGATTTCATCATCTTTGTCTGCCTTGATCTGTTTTTTATTTTCGGCAAGGAACCACTTAACATTGTCGAGATCGAATGTGATATCTCCGAATCTGCTCTGGTCGAAACCTTCCGGTGAGGCGAGCTCGAGATCGAAGTAGTATTTCGGGTCTGAATATTTCGTATATGGTGCGAAATAGATCTCCTCAGCATATTCTTTGGGGTCCTGTTTGATGCGACCCATCTCGAAGAGATCCCTTCCGGTATCGGTGAATTCGAGGGAATCTATCCTGTGGTCGAGGTCAAAATCATCCGAGTCTATCACTCCGTTACTGTACAGTTCCCTAACGACCTGTTCGAACAGGGGCCCCATCCTTTCGGGGATTGCGAGTCTGCCGAGGAATTCTCCCCAGGTGTCGGAACTCAGTGCGGGGGTACCGATTGCTGTAAGAACCAGGTTCTCCAATCCTGCCGGTTTCTTGAATCTGCTGTACTCTCCGCTGACTTTTAGGCAGAGTACGGGCACTTTGATGTTGATACGGTTTTCAGACATTCCTCTCACTCTCCTATGATATCCTTTGCGGCGAAGTAACCGTGACTTCTCTTTGCGGTCTCAACGATTTTACTGTAGACGAAGTCCTCTTTGCCGTCGAGTTCTATTCTCAGGCTGGAGAATGCTTTAGCGTTACCGACGATGACGAGAAGGCATCTTGCACGGCTTACTGCGACATTGATCCTGTTGAACTTGGTCATGAAACTCTTGGAAGGATTACTCCTGACCAATGACAGGATGATGATGTCCCTCTCGTCACCTTGGAAGTTATCAACCGTGTCGACCATGAACTGTTCCTCGTCTTTCCTGTTGAAAGCCTGGAATTTGACGTTCCTGATCTTGTTGCGGATAATCTTCGCCTGATCCGAATAACCGCATATCACTCCAAGACTGAGACGGGGATCGTCGTCTTTGGTAAACGTTCTTCCACCGAGTTCCTGACCATTGGCATCCTTATGGCAACCGTACTCCATCTTCTTCAGAAGACTGATGATGACCTCCGCCTCTCTGTAGTTGATGACGGAGGTTCCTCCGGAATAGCCCCTGATCTCGTCACCCTCCACATCGATGAATACCAAGTGGTTCTTCGGTGTGATGATCTTCTTTTGCACACCTTTGATCTCAAGGTAATGTTCCCTGTTGCCTTCCGCTCCCCCGTAAGTAAGCTGACCGTCGTAGAAGATATTGTCAGCTTCCATGATGTCCGGGTGCATACGGTACTGGGTGGTGAGCATAGTCTTGTGGCATTCCGGAACCGAATCGTACAGTTCCTTGAAGAATGAGGTCTCGAACAGGTGCTGGAACTCCTTCTCCAAATCAGGATTGACAAGGTCGGAATCGTAACGGCTCATGTCATCCTTGTCGACGGAGGATTGGTATGTCGGAGGCAGCTGTTTATCGTCTCCCACCAGAATGACGGTCTTTCCGTATAGGATCGGATAAAGGACCTCCAGGAAGGAGACCTTGCTGACCTCGTCAACGATTACGACATCAAGGTTAGCCCTCTTCAGATCAACAACACCTGCATCGGTCTTGATGTTGTCCTTGGTTGTACAAGTGAGGCCGATGACATTCGCGTAGTACAGTAACGTCTCGTTCAGAGATTCCTCGTCTTTCTCGATGACCGATTCATCCTTAAGGTAATCTGCCATCTTCTTGTAGGACTCGCGGAGTTCCAAGGACAGTCCCGAGGATGCTGCTTTCTTGATACGTCCTTTCTCTGTCTCGATGAAACCGATTCCTTCCTCGGGGGTCTTGAAGACTCCGATGATGTTGTTGTCGGAAAGGACTTTGCGAATGTCGGAGTCAAGTTCTTGACTTGCATTCTCGTACTCGATTAGAGCATTGTCGTTGCGGAGTTCCTGAAGTTCCTTTTCGAGGGAGCGCAGTTCCTGTTCCTTGCGGGAGGTATCGCTGCATACCTCTCTGCAGCCTTTGATCTTCTTCTCCAGATCCTCGATTGCCAAGTCTACTTTATCTTCGACCTTTTCCTTGAGGTCAAGGACAGTTTCTTTGTCAGGAATGCCCTCGGGGAAGATCTTCAGGAGACGGGTCTCGTAGGCATTGATGCCGTGTTTTTTCTGATACTCGAGAATCTTCACTCCTATGGAATTTCTGGTCGATTCATCGGTTGCGGATGCCCTATCTTTGAACAATACGAAGAATTCCGGGTGTTCTGAAATGACTAGGAATTCTTTGTTGATGTCGGTCTTTTTGAACAGGTACAGTGCACGAATCGCATCGACAGAGAGTTTGGTTCCGTTTAGTTTGACAGAAAGGTCCTTGCAATATGTTTCGAAAGCTTCCTGTTCTCCGTTTTCGATGCTCTTAATCGCTTCCTTGAGTTCGAAGATCTGGGATTCGTACTCGCTGTTGTCATCGATGTCACGGGCGAGTTTCTTGTTGACACGTGTGATTTCCGATTCTTTGTCTTCAATCTCGGTCAAAACGGAATCGGCTTTTGCTTTCAGATCTTCAAGATCCTTGCAACGTTTTCTGAATCCTTCGATAAGTGAATCCAGTTTAGCTGCATATTCCGTCGAAGCGGAAGATTTTCTGATCTCGTCATCAAGGCATTTAGCTATGTCCTGGTAGAAGTTACGAGTCAGTTTGGATGTTGCAAATTTGTTCTTCTCGCCTTTCTTGGCCGCAAATCCTCCGAAGATACGGACAGCACGCAGGGAAGGAATCTCCGGCAGCCTGTCGAATGCGTTGTCGACCGCCTTGTGGTTCTCGCTGGCAATCAGAACCTTCTTGCCCTGTGTGATCAATTGTGCGGTAATCTCTGCGATAACTTCGGTCTTTCCGGTTCCGGGTGGACCACGTATCAGGAACAGTCCGTTCGAGGATACTGCTCTGCGGACGGCCTGTTTCTGCCTGTCGTTGAGTCTGGGGCTGAAGAATTTGTCTATCGGCAACTCCTCGATACATTTCTGTGTAGATTTGTTGAAGAGCGCGGTAGCGAGGAAGGGATTCAGGACGTATCCTTTTTTGAGGAAATACAGTGCCTGATTGTGACGGCCGATGACCGCACGGTCTCCGCTGTAGTCCATGTAGAGGTACATCTTCCTGTCGGACATCTTTTCCTTGACGTTCTGTAGGATGGAACCGGATTCATAACTGGAATCCACGTCTAAACGGAAGAATACATGGAGACGGATATGCGTCTCATTGTCGAGGACATCCTGTATCTCCTTGTCCCTTTTTACGGTCAGATCAGCCTGTGTGGCGGATTTGAGCTGTTCATATTTGGAATGGAGGTTCTGCCTGCATTCGTTGAGATATTCCTCGGTTCTATCCTTTCTGAACTTCGCCAGCGTAGAGGCCATTGCCTTTTCCAGCATTTCATCCAGGGAGAATTGTTCGGGAATCTTCTCATACTTGGACCTGAGCGTCTCGAGAACCTTGTTGTTTTCCGGAATGGACTGAATCAGGGCGACAATCTTCTGTTCCAGATTTTTCTTCTCTCTTGTTTTGTCCGTGACCTCCTTCTTCTTGTCAGCAATCTCCTTGGAAAGCTTGGATCTCTCCTCTGCACTCTTCGCAGCTAGTAACTTTGCAGTTCCTTTTTTTCACAAAGGATGTGAGTTCTTCCAATTCCGCGATCAGGTCGGATTTCCTTTTTCTCACTGCAGCGAGTTCTTCGGCATCTGCGGAAGTCCTTTCCTCGGCATCCGCAATTTCTTTTGATATGTCTTTCCTTTTCACTTCGATGAGAGAGTCAAGTTCCTTCTGGCATTCGGGGAGGAAGTCTCCGCGTACCTCTGCCCTGTACTCCGATTCAAGTGTTTTCAATCTGTTCTTCACGAACGAATCGACAAGAGTCTCTATCTCTGCCTTCTTTTGTTTTTCAACTTCGTCAACGGACTCTCTGATCCTTTGATCATATTGCTTCATCAGAGAATCGATCTTGGCTGTGTTGGGTATCTCCTCCTCGCCGACTTTGGAGGAGATCCTCGAATCCTGTATCTTTATCTCCGAAGGAAATGCCGGTATCTTCTCTTTTGAACCGTCCTTGCGTTCGATTGTTTTGTATTCTATCTTTCCTGAGAAGATAAGCGAACGTCCGCTTGTGAATCTCTCGAATTTCTTTCTGTAACTCTTGTCCGATTCTGGATCCTTCTTGAGGAAATCGTGGGTGAAATGGAGAATAGGTGCTTTTTCCGATCCGCTGAGATCTTCCGTGCTCCAGATACTACTATTGCCCTTGACGTTAAGATGGGCAACGGCGGTTTTCCTTTCCTCCTCGGTACAGCCGTCTTTATAATAAGCAATGATGACTTCGGTCCCTTCAGCGGATTCGAAGCAGATCTCCTGATCCTTGATCATTATTTCTTGCCTGGAATCTAGGTATTTCTGCCAGCGGTCCAGCCTGCTGAGGACTTTTGCATGAGGTTCTGCAACATACTGCTCGTTCAAACGTTTCAGGAACTCGATGGTGAGGACGGATTTGTTCCACTGGTCATCGCTAGGGAATTTGGTAGGTCCGTCGTATTCGCTGTACCATCCGTCGTTGAAATCAAGACGGGCGAATATCCTGCAAGAGACTTCTATCTCTCCGCACGTTTCGGTCGATTTGTCGATGAGTGTGAAACCCTTCACCTTCAGGGAACGTTGTTTGATTGTTTTGTTCTTGGGAGTGTACTCGTCGAGATCGCACATGAGGACGAGATTGTTCTTACTTCCATCGAGTGGAATCCTGACTGCGATGTTGAACCATTTGTTTTTTCCATCCTCGGTGGGAGGGTGTCTTTCGAAGTTAGGGTAGGAAATACCTACAATCGATTCATCCTGAGGGAGGACATGGGAAACGAATGAGTCATAATCTTCATGGAAACCGAGTTTCTCGAACTGTTCCCTGAGTCCTACTTTGTAAATCTTATCGTAATTGAACTCTTCGTTGATCTCGGAGTTCGAGCTAAAATCCAAATACAGTATGTCTTCAGCCATTTTTCACCTTCCGGTTAAATCGCTAAGTAATTTCGAAACCTCTTTGCAGAGTATTTAACAATGTTCTCGAATAATCGGACCGTTCGAACAACAGTACTATGTTCGGGGACAACGGTCCGATTAACTCGTTTACTATTCAGTTGGCAAAGATCTCCATCAGCATGTTGTTCGCGTAGTGCCATCCGTGTTGGTCGGCCAGCTTGTAATACTTGATGCACTGGAAGAGGTCCCTCTCGACCCCCTCGCCGTTCTGATAGATCTGGGCAAGACGGAGTTCCGCACCAACATATCCAATCCTCTGTGCCTTCTTGTACCACCTGATGGCCTTTTCGGGATCCTTCTCGAATCCGTACTGTCCTTTGTCGAAGATCTCTCCGAGTTTGTATGCCGCAGATGCATATCTCTGTTTGGCGGAACTGGTAAGCAGTTCCATTCCGCGAATAGGATCGAATTCAACCCCGTCGCCCTGGAGATGCATAGTCCCCAGATCGAACTGTGCGATACGATATCCGTTGTCTGAGGAACGTCTGATCCATTCGATCGCTTCTAACTTTCTGCCCTCTTCGCCGAGAAGGACCTTTCCGATCTCGTGCTGTGCCGGCGCATATCCGAGGTCTGCGGCCTTCCTAGTGAGCTCTTTTGCTTTTCCGATATCCACTTCGGTCCCTCTTCCTCTGAGGTACATCGCTCCGAGGTAGTAGGTAGCCTCGACATGACCCTGTTCAGCGGCCTTCGACAGCCAGTAAAAGGCTGCGGGGTAGCTCTTCCTCATCCCTATTCCTCCACGGTACCTTCCCCCGAGAGAGTATTGTGCGTCAACATATCCCATCTGTGCCGCTTCCATTATGGTTGCCACACGTTCCTGTTTTGTGTTGATCCTCGGTTTCTGGTCGAAGTCGAAGAAGAACACGTTCTTCGCCTGTTCGTTTCCCATTTCGGCCGCCTCGATGTAGAGTTCGGCAGCTTTTCTGTGGTCCTGTTCCACGGTAATTCCGAATTCATACATCCTTCCGAGGGCGTAGATTTCTGCGTCGTTCATGCTCATTCCGAAGTCCTGGTTGTTTCCGGCTTTCATGTATAGTAGATGGGCCTAGAATGATATGGCAAAATCCTCATACAGTAAATATTAAATTTGTACTGTATTACTCTACAGTATGCACATCCATTTTGCTACCGCAGGAAAGGTCACCGAACCCATCATGAAAGGTTTCAAACTCATCCCGGGAATCGAGAAAGTGTACCTGTTTTACAGCGGACAATATCTGGAAAGTGCCGAAGAGATAGCAGAATATCTCCACAAGGGAAACACTCCTGTGGAACTTGTCTCGGTTCAGGAATATGATTTCCAGGACGTTATGGATAAGATCTCTCAGGCAGTAGAAGCGGAAAAATCCCGCGGGCCTCACAAGTATACTATCAATGTAACTGGTGGAACCAAACTAATGGCATTCGCGGCATATTCCGCAGCTTATTTTGTCGGTGCAACTGTGTATTATGTTCAGGACAGGGCCGACCTGCCCCTTGAGGAGCAGATCCTTCCGATCCTTACGACCAAAGCTCCTAAAAACACTAAGTCCGACAGGAAAGGAAGAGACATCCTGAAATTCATCTACGAAAAGACCGTGAACAACGGAGTTGTGACCAATCAGGACATCGAGAAGAAGTTCGGTCTGAAGAAACAGCAGGTCTCCTACTATGTGAAGAACCTCCGCGAGGACGGACTTATCACTACGGACAATGGACTGTACAATCCTCAGACCGGTGCCACCAACTACCGCTACAACACCATCAAGCTGACGCAGCAGGGGCAGATGGAGGCGAAGTTCACCCGCAATAAGTAATCAACCTTGGATGATCCTCACCAGATCTTCCGAGGTGGTCGCCGGGTCGTTAAGGGTGAAGAACGGGATCCCATACTTCCTGCAGAGCAAACGAAGATTGCTTTTTTCGGTTCTATGACGAATCGTGTGGGTAAATCCACATGAGTGCAATCGAGCGCTCCGC